>Ga0208375_1001175_pt1 | contig 31200 bp, 24 predicted proteins | sample RifOxyD1_FD_184038 | JGI IMG/M metagenome (GOLD analysis project Ga0208375, IMG submission 184038) | Soil microbial communities from Rifle, Colorado - Rifle Oxygen_injection D1 (SPAdes) | ecosystem: Environmental > Terrestrial > Deep subsurface > Rock core/Sediment | place: Rifle, Colorado...
TGTTGAAGTTTATAAGAGTAAAATTTTACTTAATATAATTCTACTTGGTTTTGCCTTGATTTTGATTTCGTATATTGCCTCAGAGTTTAGCCACGGAGTCCAGGCAAAAGTGGCACTGGATTTTGGAATGGGTTCCATGTATTTAGTCATAATAGGGATGTCTATTTTTATAGGAGTTTCGCTTTTGTCCAAGGAAGTGGAAAACCGTACTGCCTATATGATTTTATCGAGACCAATCAGAAGGTGGCATTTTTTAACTGGAAAATTTTTAGGCATGTCTGCTATCTTGTTTATTAATATATTTTTACTCGGAATTATCATTCTGACTTTTTATTTTTTTCTGGGAGGAAGTGTTTCAGCGTTGATGTGGTGGGCCCTTTTTTTCAGCTTGCTAGAAGCTCAAATTATCCTGCTAGTGGTGATTTTTTTTTCGTTGATAACCAATGTCACCATGGCGGTAATTTACACTATTTGCATATTTCTTTTAGGGCATGTCTTGGGGACGACTCTGACCATTAATTTTATTAAAGGTCATTATATTTGGATTAAGCTTTTGACCCTGACTAAATGGATTGTTCCCGATTTTGATAAATTAAATCTAAAAGACCATATAATTTATAATCAGACGTTGCCAACTGAATATCTTATGGGTTCTTTGAGTTATGCAATTTTATACATTGGATTTTTGCTAATATTAAACATTATCGTATTTGAGAGAAAAGAACTTGATTGATCAAATACCAATAATATTTAAAATATTTTTTTTTATATTCGGTGTCTTAATAGGCAGTTTTTTAAATGTGTTAATATATAGATTACCCAGAGGTTTAAACATTGTTTTTCCCCGCTCAAGTTGTCCAAATTGTAATAAGTTAATTCGTTGGTATGAAAACATTCCAATCCTAAGCTTTATTCAGCTTGGTGGAAGATGTAATGGTTGTGGTGAATCGATCAGTAGCCAGTATCCCATAGTGGAACTATTTACAGGACTTATATCCTTATGGCTGATTCCGGAAGATGTATCCTACGATCATTTGCTTAATTATTTTTTCTTATTTACCATTATGTGTATTTTTCTAGTTCATTTCATCGTGGATTTAAAGCACAAGATACTGCCGGATTCCCTGAATTTGCTTCTTTTTTTACTTTTGTTATCCCATGGGTTGATTTTTGATAAATGGACTTTTTGGTTATCCGGACTTTTAGTTGGTTTCTTTGTACCATTTTCTGTAACTTGGTTGTTTTACCTCATCACTAGAAAAATAGGTATGGGAGGAGGGGATTTAAAACTGTATGGCTGTTTAGGTTTATATTTGGGGCCGATTGGAATTATTTATAATATCTCGTTAAGTTGCATGTTGGGAGCGATCGTTGGGGGGCTTTGGTTGCTGCTGGCTAAGAAAAATAAAAATGAACCAATCCCATTTGGCCCATTCATCATTGTTGTTTCAATATTTCAAATTTATTATTTTGATTTTTTTTGTAATTATTTCCCATGCTATAGATAGAAGATTAAAACACTTTGGTATTTACGCAAGGTGCATTAATTCCTTGATATTAAATATTTTAAAAGGTTATACTTATAATGATGAGGTTTGCATGTTTCTATCTCATTTTTGTGGGTCAATAAATGATAGATAAGACTATAATTAACAATCTGGTTTATAAAATTAAGGATGCCCTAAAATTAGGCTCTTCAAGTGTGGTGGGAATTGATATAGGGTTGAGTGCTGTCAAGGTTGCAGAAATAATTGAAACCAAACCTGGTGCCTATAGATTAATCAAATATGCCTCGGTACCCCTTTCGGAGGGTGCTTTAATTGAGGACGAAATTCAAAAAGAAGATGAAATTGTTGAAGCTTTGCAGTCAGCTGTAATTGAAGCCAACATTGATACCACCAACGCATGCATATCTATTTCCGGTCCCAATACAATAGTGCGCAAACTTCAATTGGCCGGTGGTACTGATGAGGAAATTGAAGATCAAGTATTATGGGAGGCAGAACAATATCTGCCTTTTGACATTGACAGCTCCACGGTCTCTTATCATTTGTTCGGGGAGAATATTGGTGGTGGTGTGGATGTGTTGATGGTAGGAGCTAAAAACGATGTTATCTATCGTTACAAGGATTTAGTTGAACATAGCGGGATGCGGGTTAAGGTGGTTGATGTTGATGCTGTTGCGATTACCAACGTTTTTGAGCATTTGTATTTGGAAGAAATGGATGATCCCAATTTTTCCAGAATAATAATGGACATCGGTGCTCAAAAGACATCATTTATTATTCACAAAAAAGGAATTTTGGCATTTTGTAAGGAGATCAATATTGGCGGTTCAATGATCACTGAAGAAATTCAAAGACAGCTGGGACTGAATTTCTTGGAAGCCGAAGGTCTTAAGACCCAGTCAGATGCAAATGGAAATCTCCCAGAGGAAGTTCTGCAGGTTATTGAAGATGTACTGGAAATCTTTTTTAAAGAAATAAAAAAGACCATTGATTTTTATATAACTGCCATGAGCGATGAGGATTTTTCTGAATGCTGGGTTACAGGTGGAGCTGCATTAACCCCGAATCTTATTGAAGGACTTGAATCAATTTTGAAATTGCCGGTGAAGTTTATTAATCCGTTTGAAAAAATCACCTACGATAGCAAGTTTTCAGAAAGCGATATTGACTCGATTACTTACACAGGTGTTACGGCAATAGGGTTGGCCATGAGGAAAATAGACGAATGATTAAAATTAATCTTCTTGGTGTTAAAAAGGAAAAAATAAAAATCCCTATAATCATGGGAATGGATTTTCACGCTATTAGTTGGACCGGGATGATTTTGTCCATTATTATTTATTTTGGAGCCCAAGAGGCGATAAATATTTATTACAATCAAGAAATTGATAAAATTAAGGAAAAAGTCAGGCTAGAGGAACAAAAATTTAAAAAAATTAAAAAAGACATATCAAATCATGAGCGGATAAAAAATATGCTTAATGAATTTGATGCAAAAAAGGAACAATTAAAAACCAAAACCCAGCATGTTAGCCAGATTTTAGAAAATAAATCCAATCCCAGAAAGATATTGGAAAGACTGGCACGAGACATAGGCAACGACCTGTGGTTTAAGGTCATAAGAGTTCAAAATGATCAAATAAATATTTCAGGAACAGCGTATAATTATCACAGTATTGGGGGGTTCATTGCCAGGGCCAATGAATCAAAATTTTTTGGTGGATCATTTAAGATTTTAAATGAGGAAGTGAAGACAGAATCAATAATGGTGAAAGGAAAGGCCACTAACGTTGAACATTTTGAAGCGGAAGGCAAAATAATAAGTTATGAGTAGAATAAAATGAAACCGTTGCTAAAACACATTTATCTTTTGATTTTGGTCTACACGGCATATGTCGGTTACGAAATGTGGGGTGAAAAGGAAATTGAATTGGCCAATGAGAATACTGTATTGGATCAGATCGTTGCCAAAGTTAAGGAGAAGGAAGAAGAATTGAAACTGTTGGAAGCCTATTACAAGGATGTGGATTTGGCGATAGAAAATATCAAGCTGGTAATGCTTCAAGTTAAAGATTTGCAAAGCAAATTACCATCTAAAAATGATGATCTTACCAACCTGCAAACAATCAAAAATATAGGCAGTCAAATTAATATGCAAAGCATGGAACTTAGTTCCGCCAAGGAAGAACAAAGAGATTTTTATTTTGTAACCAGATATAATTTGAAAGCTACCGGGACCTATTTGCAATTTTTACTATTGTTGGAACAGATTTCCCAGGGGCAACGATTGCTTAATATACCTGCAATTGAATTGAAGGAAAAGGCTATCAGGCAAAAAGGTAGGTATGTATTGGTTGATGGTAATGTAACGATAGAGTCTTACCGTTATAATGCCAAATATGAGGAGTCGGATGATGTAGTCGGGGATATTTTAAGTAAATATTCTGATATTATTGAAAGAAGAAACAGGCAAAAGAACAAAGCAGATAATAACGAAAATATTGATAACAAAGAGATGGATAATAAAATTGAAAAGGCAGTTGATGAGCAATAAAAATAGCACCCTTGGAAATTATGTTAAAAAAAATTTTTAAATGGATAATAGCTATGTACTCTCTCAAAATTTTTATATTGATATTTATCCTGACCAGTGTAAGCTTGGGTCAAGAGGACCGTGAATCATCACAGTCCATAGATTCAGCCGAAGTCACGACTACCGAGGAAGCAACCAAACAGCTTGCTACAACTGACACCACAACCACCGAAGAGGCGACTGGGCAGCTTGAAACAACAGACACTCCCGCCACCGAAGAAGCCACCAAGCCCCTTGATACGACAAATGCAACGGCGACCGAGGAATCAATTAAGACCATTGATTCGCTTGAGACCAAAACAGTTCAAGAAACCACCAAGACTACTGAAGTTTTTGTACCATTCAATGATCCTGCCGAAGAACCAACACCAGTTAGTCAAAATACAGAAAAAAATAAAGCAAAAGAGTTTGGTATTAAAGAGCGAACACTACCAATTTTGGAAAATATAACCACTAATATCGAAAACCCGATAGATTTACGGGATCCATTTAAAATGCCGGATATCGAGGAATCGAAAAAGAAAAATCTGATTCAAAATCGTCCCTACTGGGTGGAGGATGGGGTTATCACCAATATAGGAGGGGATTTGGACCCCAGTACGGTGAATATAGAAAATTTACAAATCACAGGGATATTGCTTGGGCCGGAAAGAAGGGCTACCGTAAAAATTGGTGAAAATAGAATAGTTCTGAAAGAAGGAATGCTGTTTGGACCGCAAAAAGATATTGAATTGAAAGCCATTATGCCGGCAGGCGTGGTCTTTGTTGAAAAAATTAAAAATGTATATAATCAGGATGAGTACATAGAAACTATAATCCCAGTCCGGGAAAACACCCCCAAATAGGTAGTTGATTTCAATTTATTAGTGTTAAAAAAAATTTTTGTTTTGAAACATATAATGATAGAATTATTCCATGTATATAATACTCTTATGGATGAGGTTTTATGGGGAAAGGATTTTTTCATTTTTATAGGATCATATTTTCTATATTGTTGATCATGGCAACCTCTGTTTACTCACAAGAGGATCAATCTCAAATTAAAAAGCTAAGCGGGATCAAATTTTTTCAAGATGGGGAATTATCCAAGTTGGAATTCGAATTTGATAGATCAGTGGAGGACGTGAAAAAGTTTCATGTTATTGAAGACAAGCAAATTATCTTGGAACTTAAAAATACCGAGGCTACCGATAGAGTAATGCGGGCATTTGATACCTCAGAATTTTCCGGAAGTATTGTATTTGTATCTGCTTACAAAAAAGCCAATGCCTATAATGATTTGCGAGTAGTAGTCCAGCTGAGAGATAATGTGCGTTCAATTTTGCAAAGACAAAATAATAAAATGTTTTTAATTATGGAAAACCGGTTTGGAGTCTTTTCCAAACGGGAAGTTGATGAACAGAAAATTGCCGGTGCTGAAAGGCTAGATGAAGAGGAAATGAGTGATTTACATGTTCCCAAGTCTGCATCAATTAACGATATTTTGGAAAATCTTACTCTCTCTGGAAAGAAAAAATATATAGGTTCAAGGTTTTCATTTAACGTCAAAGATATGCCCGCAGAAGATTTGCTCAAGATGATTGCGGATGCCTCGGGGTTTAATATTATTACCGACCCGGCGATTAAAGCCCTTGCTCCGATGACCCTAAAACTGACGAATGTTCCCTGGGATCATAGTTTGGATTTGATTATGGATCTAAATAATTTAGTGGCCAGAAAAAAAGGTTCAATTCTCTTCATTACTACCGGAATCAAGGCGGCAGAGGAAGAATCAGAAAAAATCAAAGCCAAGGCAGCGGCGCAAAGCCAGGAGCCCTTGGTTACCAAAATTTTTCCAATCAGTTATGCTCAACTGGCAGATATCCAAAAAATTACTAACGAATATCTCACTCCCACCCGCGGAAAAATTTCACCGGATGAAAGGACAAATTCCCTAATTGTTAAAGATACCGCTGAAGTTATAGAAAAACTGGTCAAAATTATTGATGCACTTGATACTCAAACACCTCAGGTCTTGATTGAATCAAAGTTGGTGGAGATTGAGGAGAGGTATGCTAAAGAAATTGGACTACGTAATGGAGTCAATTGGTCATATGATCCTATAAAGAGTATGGACAAGGTTAGTAACCTTGGTCCTGGTTTTTCGTTGAGTAGTGCGCCGGTGGAAGGAGGGGCACTGCTGGGCTTGGAAGTTGGGATTTTTGGTAGGGTTGAAAAATTGAAATTTAATTTGCAATTAATGGAATCAGAAAGTAAGGGTAAAATTATCTCCAGCCCAAAAATTATTACCCAAAACAAAAAGAAAGCAACTATAACAGAAACCGAAGAAAAACCTTATGCACAAACGGTCTCAACCGACGCCGGAACTACTCAAGGATGGGCTTCAGTCACGGCAGATTTAAAATTGGATGTTACTCCTCAAGTTACCAATGAAGGCTCCATCGTTATGCAAATTGATATAGAAAAAGGTTCTTTTGGGGCAGCACCTGCTGCGGGGGCAATGCCACCTTCAACAAAAAGAAAAATTTCAACCAATGTATTGGTCGATAACGGGTCAACAATTGTCATTGGTGGGGTTTATACTTTCAGCACCAACGAAGCCCATAGTGGAATACCTTTTTTAAAGGATTTGCCACTAGTTGGATGGCTCTTTAGGACTCTTTATAATCCTACGACCAGCAAAAAAGAAATGATTATTTTTTTAACACCCAGAATAATCAATCAAGAAGAAGCCGGTCTGATCGAAGGAAACAAGGAAATATAGGTAGCAAATATTTATATGAATACAGACTTGACCTCACCATTAATTGAGAGATACCAAAAACACTACGAAAAGGATCCTTCTTCTAGAATTTTTGCCCCGTTGGCGGAATCATATCGGAAGCTGGGGCTTTTGCAAGAGGCTTTTGATATCTTAAATAAAGGTATAAAAAAGCATCCCAACTATCCTATGGGTTATCTAGTGCTTGCCAATTGCTATTTTGATAAAAATAATTTTGATTTGGCTTATAATACCCTCAGACCGTTGATTGCCCAAAACCGAGACAATATAAGATTACAAAAATTATTTGGTGAAGTCTGTATAAAAACCAACCGGACAGATGAGGCTTTGGAGACTTTCAAGTATTTACTTTTTATAAATCCAAAAGACAAATATATTGCTCAGAAGGTTGAACAACTGGAAAAAGAAGATACCCCGCTGATTGATGAACGAAAAGCAGTATTGAAAAAAAATCAACTTCAACTGTTTGATCTTTCTAATATAGCTTCAGGGCCGGGACAATCAAAATCGACCCCAGAAGATTGGATACAAGTAGATTTATCTGAGCCTAAAACCAATCTTGAAATTAAAAATCAAAATAATATTGAAAGCCAGGAAACGCCTTCATCCTGGCAAATAGACGATGTTGCAAGGATTTGGAAAAAAAGCATAGATGTACAGGAAAATAAAAAAATCAGCGTTAATTTAGATTTAGATGAAGACAGTAATAACCAAGAAAAAAATGATGAAAGCTTGGACTTTCCAATGATCACCCACACTTTGGTGGATTTATATTGCGAACAGGGTTATTACCAAAAAGCCAGTGAGATCTTAAAAAAATTGCTAGTTTTAGATCCTCTAAATAAAAATACCCAGGAAAAAATCAAGCAATTGGAAAAATTAATTTCAGTTGAAAAGGTTAAGGAAAAACCCAGCGAGCCGGTTATTAAAAAAATTCCCGTTGTTCTTCACCAAAGAATTGAAAATGAAGGGCGGGACAATTTAATGCAATGTCTGGATAAAAAATTGAAAAAGAAAAAAAATATTGATATTGCCATGTATGAAAACCAGTTTTCCAAATTCTTAAATGCCATAAAAGAAAGGGCCCAGGATTTCAGACAGCATGCATGCTAATAATATGGATATTTATAGATTATGAAAATTTTAATTGTAAATGGCCCTAACCTTAATATGCTGGGAACAAGAGAACCCGCCATATATGGCTTCCAAACACTGGATGAATTAATTTTGGTCACCCAAAAAAAGCTGTCCTTGATGCCAGTTGATTTGGAATGGTTTCAGTCCAATCATGAAGGCGAAATTATTGATAAATTACAAAAAGTTAGCCCCTCGAAGATCGATGGATTGGTAATTAATCCAGGTGGATACTCCCATAGTTCAGTGGCCATCTTGGATGCTTTAAAGTTGTTAAAGTGTTTAAAAATTGAGGTTCATTTGACCAACACCCATGCCAGAGATGAATTTAGAAAAACTCGAATTACCGCAAGTGGAGTTGATTTTGTGCTTGAAGGACTCAAAAGAGATACATATACTGCTGCAATTCAGATTTTGTACCAAATGAAGGAGAATTTACAATGATTTCTACAACTGAGTTTAAAAAAGGTTTGAAGCTGGAGATAGAAGGCAAACCCTACGAAATTGTATTTATACAATTTGTAAATCCGGGAAAAGGCTCGGCGTTTTATAAAACTAAATTAAGAAACTTGGAAACTGGATTGGTGATTGAACGGACTTTTAAATCAGGTGTAGATACAGGTGCAGAGCAAGCTGATTTGCATGATATTGAAATGGAATATATGTATGGCGATCACAGCGGATTTCATTTTATGGATCAAGCTACCTACGAATCCATATGTTTGACAGAAGACCAGGTTATAGATACCAAAGGTTTTTTTCAAGAGGGTATGCGCTTGAAGGTTTTATATTATAAAGGAAAACCTATATCAGTAGATCTTCCCAATTTTGTGGTTCTTAGAGTCAAAGAAACAGACCCTGGCCTTAAAGGTGATACCGCTTCAGGCGGCAGTAAAAAAGCAGTAATGGAAACAGGTCTTCAAATTAATGTGCCCCTTTTTGTTAAGGAGGGTGAACTATTGAAAATTGACACCAGGACATGCGAATACGTCGAGAGGGTCAAAGGCTAAGTGTTTTAGTCAGCCTTACATATATATTTCTAATTTAAGATTCAAAAAATATAATTCAAAAAGGGGTTACTATAGGGAAATTATTACGTTTCCTGCACCTTTTTGCCAAAAGTAGTAAAATAAACACATAATGATGCTTGTATATCGGATAAGGAAATATCATGGACGATATTATACTAGGAAAGGATTTGTTCAATCAAAATAAATTTGATGAATCCGTTCAATGTTTTATTAAAATATTAAAAGATGATCGGGTTTCGGTGGAAGAAAAGAATATTTGCTATGAATATCTTATAAAAATCAATGAATTACTCTGCCTAGATCATGAATTGGATTTAGTTGAAGACCAATATCTTGATTTTTTAAAAAAAGAAAAATTGAATATTATTCGAGTTAAAATGTTAAAGAAAAAGCTCAAAAAAAAGTTCTGTAAGAATAGAACCACCAAACTTTTCGAACTTTGGGAATTATTGGCAACAATTGGAAAGTTAGATCAAGCTAAACAAGTGATCCGGTTATTGATTGACTTGCTTAAGGAACAAAAAAATACCGGCAAACTTAATACAGTATTAAAAGATTATCTGCAATCATATGGAGATGATGAATATTATCAGACAGCTCTCCTTGAGAGTTATTCAATTGAAGGAAAGTGGGATGAAATAGATCAGTACTTAGAGAAACAAATCTGTGAAAAACCAATGGCGGTATTAGATTTCTATCCACGAACTTATGGGGTGCTGGATGGCTTGATAGATGATGAAGATTTGCTGATTGGAAAATATCAGTATTTGGCTTTATATTATATTTTTTCCCTATTATTACAATTTAATAAATACCAAAAAGAAGTGCAAAAGGAGTTGATCAATATTATTTTTGAGACAATTGCCATAAATGGTATCTGTGACAAAATGCTGTTAATTATTTTGGAATATATTAAAGTATTTAAATCGTGGCAGATATTGTTTGACGTGGACTATTATGTTGAATTTGCCAAAAATATCTGTCAAAACAAAAGTGTGTTGGCATCAATACTTGATAAAATTGCGACTTTGAAAGCCTTGGCACCAAAGAAATCTTTGTCTGAGGATATCGGGGAAAGCAAAGCTGATGTCCATGACAATTTTGGCGAATTAATAAAGCAGAAAAATCAAAATGATCAAAAATCCACCGAAGTGCAAAAACTCGAAAGGGATATATTGTTTTTAAAAAGCATCGGAAATAAAAAAAAGGTCAAAGAAAAGCTAAAACAACTAAAACAGCAAGATGGCAACAATACTATAATAGAAAATGCCAAGGAATCTGGAAATTTGGAAAATGGATTAGATCCTCGGAAAGATTTAGAGGAAATATTACACAAAATTTGTCTACAAACATGTGATCAGGCCAAGGTGGTGCCGGATAATATTCATTTAAATGAGGTTGCTTTCACAAGATATCTGGAAACGCTGGATCAGCAATTGGCAAAAAAATATTACGAGGATATCGTGGTCGCATTGTTTGTTACAGGAATGAGTGAAGCTGCTTTGTTTTTTCTGAATAAGGTCAAAAGTGATTCTGTTATTAATTGCAGCGACCAGATTAATTTTAAGATGGAATATTTAAAAATAGCTATATTGCTGGAAATGAACAGATACAGTGACGTGATTATTGGTGTAGATGATGTGATTGGCAAAATGCCCTTGAGAGAAAATGAAAAAGTTGATTTTTTATATTTAAAGGGTGAAGCATTACGAAAAATAAACAAAAAAAAAGAAGCTTTGAAAATATTCAAACAAATTGTTAAAAGGCAAAAAAACTACAGAATGGTAGAGGCCAGGATTAAAGAGCTTGAATAAATTAAACAAATTAATACTTTTATTCTTGCTATTTATTGTGCTGGTTTCCGGGATATTTTGGAAAATATTACAAACAGAGTATCTAGGAAGCTTATTTTCGCAAAAAATTTCCTCCGAGCTACGAGACGAATATCAGATGAACATCAAGTTTAGTAAAATCAGTATCAACATGTTTCCACCATCAATAATGCTAAGAGATGTTGTGATTAATAATTCCAAGGAAATGAATGATGTTGATTTAAGCATGCTTGCTGGTGAAATAACCATTTATTTAGGTCTGATTAACCTCTTGTCCAATAAAGTTATTATAGAAAAAATCAAACTGAGCGATGGGGAAATGAACCTTAAAGTGAACAAACCCCGGGAAAGAGTTCCTTTTGATTTTAGTAAAATAAATATTGCTCATTTTTTTGATAATAATATTTTTACATTTTTAAAAAAACTTCCGGTCATTATTAAAAAAATTGAAATTGATAGTACCCAAGTTAATGTAAACCAACAAAGTGTTTGGATAGAGGAACTAAAGCTTAAAGCTGGTAAAAATACTCTGGGATTAAAGGCTAATTTAGAAAATATTCTGGTAGACGATATTCCTGAGCTGAAGTTAAAAAAAATTGATAGTCTCAATTTGCAGGTTGATTACTCCCTGGGCAAGTTATCAGTCAAAGATATAAAAATTCACAAAAATTATGAAAGCTACAGCCTTAGTGGAGAATTATATAATGAACCAGAGATTTTAAATTTTAACGGTACTATGAGTGTAAATGGGCAGATAGAAGATTTGCTCGGTCGGATAGGAATTAAGTCTCAAAAAAAAATTGAAGGAGATGTAAAGCTTGAAGTGCATTTAAGTAAATCGATATTTGATCCAAGTATTGATTTTTCATTAACAGTCAATAATTTTACAAGTCCGTGGGCTAAACTGGAAAGAGTGAGTTTTGAGGGCAAAAAAGACAACGATTTGATAATTATTAGCAAAATGCTTGGTGAAGAAAATTCAGGAAAATTAGCGCTAGTCAACCCGTTTGCCATATATGATATCAAAAATAAAAAAAATGTGGATAATAAGATTGTCCTAAATGCTGAGCATTTGCATACCAACACTGCCCTGTATATCGTAAAGGAAAATCTGAATATGCTCAAAGGGTTTATGAATGGAAATGTAGAAGTGGAGCTGTCCCGGGATTTAAAAACGTTGTCGTTTAGACCTATTGATGAATTTTATGTTTCCGAATTATTGCTGGTTGGAAAAACCCATCCAATTATAAAAAATTCAAAAGTATATCTCGAAACAGGGGGGTTTGATGTAGGCTTAAAGGGCGATGGTATCGTAGATATAAATACAATTGTAAAATTTAAAAATAGCATCTTGCCTGTTAAAGGAACAATATCCGATAAAATCAACATGGAAGTGATGGATGGGGAGATTGATTTTAATGAATTCGGGCCTATCGCTGGATTTCCCTTGAGAGGAAATGGTGATATTGATTTGAAAATAAATAATGTTGGTGATAATGTAATATTTGATTTCAACCTAGGGTTATCTGAAGTAGTGGTAAGTAATTTCAACCTGGGAATTGTGGTAGGGAAAGTCAAACTCAATTTAGATAATTTATTTTTATCGGTTGATGCTAAAAATTGTAAATATCAATCAGTTTTATATTCAGCTAAAGGGGATGTCGACATTAAAAACCAAGGAGAGCTGGCGTTGGTGGTTGATATTCAAACCGGTGGGGCACCAGACATATTTAAAATGATTTATCCCTTAACCCAGGGAATGGAAAATGACATTTTAAAATCAATTAATTTTGTAATGGGATCCAAGATTAAAATCCAAGGAATGCCAGGCGGGGATAATTTAAATATTGAAGGGGTGATCAAAGGAAAAAATTTACAATTTTATACAGAAGAGTTTGATAGATTCAACTTGGATTTGGTCTTTAAAGATAACATTATTCAAATCAAGGATTTTCAGATTAAAAAACATAGCTCAATTCTTGATGGAAGATTTTCATATGACCTTACCAATAAATTCATTGATTATGAGTTGAAACTTGAGAATTTGAAATTAAAAGATGTGAATATTTATAATGCGCTTAACTGGGGTTATGACGGGCAGATCGATAGTACTTTTTATGGTAGTGGACCGATTGGAGAGTTGACAACCAGATGTTCAGTTGTCATGTCAAATGCATACATCGGGGATTTGGCAGTAAAGGGTGCGTTCCTAAACATATATTCTAATAGTAAAAGTTGGTATGTTAACGGAGAAGTATTGGGTGATACTATCAAGTTGGATTCTTTTATAAATTTTGATGACACCACCAAAACCTTGTCCAAACCATCTTATGTTAATTTAGATATAAAAACCAACAAGGTTAAAGAGTTGGCAGGCATTTTGTCTGAGCATAATATCAAGGATACAACCCTGGGAGGAGTAGTTGAAGGTAATATTCGCTCAACATTTAATGTATATGATTTGGAAAAGCTGAATATTGCTTTAAACGTAATAAAACTCAATCTGTCCAAGGCTGGAAAACTTTATCGTATTCAGACTGATAAAAACCAAATTATTATTAACAAAGGAAATGTTGAAAAATGGGATTTGGCTGTAAATGGCGAAAACGAATGGTTAAGGTCAAGTGGGGAAGGAGACCCCGGCAAAGGATTTAAGATTCATGGAGAATATCAGATTGATTTTGGTTTGTTTGAGATGATTTCGAAAAAAATAAAAAAAGCAGAGGGCAAAGTTAGGGGGAATGTTGAGCTGGTGATTAATAAAAATGATCATAAATTAATGATGACGTCCTCAGGAAAAGGATTAGGGGTAAAGATTGAAGGCTTGCCTGGTATGTTTGAAAAATTGAATTTTAATATTTTGCTAGAAAAAAATGTCTTAATGCTTAAAAAACTTGAAAGTGTTTATGGTGGTGGAAAAGTAAATGTATTAGGTGAAGTTATTTTACAAACACCATTTCCCAAGGTGAAAATTTCTGGAAAGTTCAATGATACCAATATTTCCCTGTTTAAAAAAACCAACCTGACCACTTCTGGCGAATTTGAGTTATCAGGGTTCCAGTTACCATATTTACTGGAGGGAAAAGTTTATTTAAGCAAAGCAGATATTTTTGATGAATTGGATGAATTGATTAAAAGTAAAAAAACCGCTTCTAATACCTATGATAGATATTTACCCAGCCTGAAAAACAAACAAAAATTAGTATTCCTTAATTATAAAATCACCATCCAGCCAACCACGTTGATTGCAATTAAAAATGCACTAGCAGATATTAAATTAGATGGTAACATAAATATTGATGGCAATCATGACGATCCAGATATTTCGGGTGAATTAAAAATTGCCCCTGCTTCCAGCAGATTGTTTTTCAAAGGAAATGAGTTTTTTATTAACGAAGGCCGGATAGTTTTGGCGGGAGATAATATTGAAAGGAAACCGGAAATTAATCTTTTAGGTCATGCCAGAGTCAACGAATATGATATCAAACTTATTATCAACGGTAGCTTTGATGATATCAATATTAATCTAAGCTCCGAACCTGTGCTTTCCAGGGAGGACATCATATCGCTTCTGGCTTTAGGGTTTACCACGGAAACTTCGAGGAATTTACAGCAAGGTGATCGTCAGGCGATGACATCAGTAGGGCTTGGAAGCCTGCTGGTTGAACAGTTAAAAATAAACCAAAGTCTAAATTCATCGCTGGGTCTCAAGCTGAGTATTGTGCAGGAGTTTCAAGACACAGAAAGTTCCCTAGTAGGAGGAACATCGTCATCTGGTGATCATGGAACCACCAAAATAAGATCGGCTACTAAAGTTAAAGTGCAAAAGCAGTTAGGTAAAAAAGTCGATGCATCAGTTTCCAGTGTGGTGGGAGGATCATTAGGGGAAAAACAAGAAATGAATTTAAATTATAATTTCAATAAAAATTTGACCTTGCAGGGAGTATATGAAATTAAAACAGATCCCGAAGTTTCCTCAGAATCAAGTACCTCGGTGGGGGCGGATTTAAAATTGAGGTTGTCATTTTGATAAAATTATTATTAACAATATTTATAATTTTTATAAGCGTTCATGGCTACGCACAAAAGGAATTTTATATTAAAGAAATTTCTCTGGAGTGCTCCATTTTAAATGGATGTGAGAGATATAAAAATAGAATTTATGAATTAAAGCATCAAACGATGGGAATAACCAAAATTCAGGAGAAAACTAAAAATTTTCTCGCGGAAGGACTACTCAATGATTTAAGTTTGCAGGTTTTTGAGATAAATGAAAATGAGGCAAAAATTATAATCAAGATGGACCCCAAAAGAAGAGTGGGCAAAGTAAAGATAGAATCAAATATAAATGATTTAAATATTCAACAACTATATAAGGTTTTTCCTTACAAAACGGATGATATTTTTGATGAACAAGCTGGAATAGATGCCAAAAAAATGCTGGATGTTTTTTTATCGCAGAAAAAAATTGTTGTGAATGAAATCATCATTACCGACTCGTATCATCAGGACAAAGTTGATTTTCATATCCAAATAAACATAAAAAAGGTCATTCGGATTGATAATATTATTGTTGATTGTCAAGATGGTTCGATCAAAAAAAAGATTATCACATCCTTATTTAAGTTTAAGAAAAAAGTGTATGACTCACAAGAAATAAAAATTGATTTGGAGCAAATCATCAATGATTTTAAAGACAATGGCTATTATAATTTCCAAATTGTCATGAGTGAATATTTTTTAGAAAATGGGGATGTCAAAATCAGTTTAACAGTGGATCTTGGGGAAATCCTTAACTTTCATTTTCAAGGAAACAACGTTCTCGACCGCAAAGAAGTGTTAGGGTTTATCAAATCCTTTGTTAAGACCAATCAGGGTAAATTCACTTTTATTGAATTGGAAAGAATGATTAATGAAAAGTACGAAGAATACGGGGTTTATAATACTAGCGTTAAAACGAGGATTCAGACTGGTGTAAATAAACTCGGAAGAAAATATACCAACTATTACCTTAAGATAAATGAGGGCAAAAAAGTTCCAATACTGACACATACTTATTATGGAAACGAAAAATGGAGTGATCAAAAACTGGAAAGTTTATATGAACAAAAGGCGACCGCTATGGCCAGTAGGGGATATGTTGATCGCAATTATCTGCAACAATTTAGTAATATTGTTAAAGATAGTTATTTAAGAGAGGGTTACGTTTTTGCGGAAGTATCCGAGCCAAAGGTGGTTTTTGCAGATAATTATCAGAGTGCAGGCGTAGAATATGTCATTCGAGAAAAACAACAAGTCAGCCTGGAAGAAGTTAATATTAATAATTTGGAAATGGATGTTGCCCTGAAGATCAAACAGGCTTTAATCAATAAGAAAGGTGCTCCGCTTAATCTGGTGGAACTACAAACTGATTTGCAGACAGTTTTAAATAAAGTTAGAAATGAAGGCTATTATTTTGCAGATATTATCAACGCTAACGAGCCCCAGCTGCTGCAATTTGATCTCACTCAAACATCGGCAATTTTGAACATTGATGTTAAAACAGGTAAAAAACTTATTTTTCACGAAGTAGTGGTGTCGGGTAATATTACCACTAAAACTAAAGTTATTTTGCGGGAAATAAAATTAAAAAAAGGAGATTTGATAAATCACGAGGTGCTTGAAAAAATAAAAGATTTTCTTTTGTCCACTGGATTATTCTCCAGTATTAAAATTTCGCCAGTCATTCAAATGCGCAAGGAGAATTCTGACTTATATTATACCAACTTGTTTATTGAAATCCGTGAGAGAGATTTTGGATCTTTGGAATTGGCTCCTGGATTTCGTACTGATATAGGTGTTAAGCTTGCCACTTCTGCTAGTTATAATAATTTGTGGGGTATGAATAGATCCCTAAGCTTAAAACTAGAAACAAACCAACGTCTGGATTTTGACAGTTTTGATGATAGAAGAAAAAAAGAAGAAAAGAGAATGCTTGAGTATAATGCCAAGCTTGGTTATGAAGAGCCATATATTTTTGACTTTCCAGTTGCCTTTGATGGTGAAGTATCCCAGGTGAGAAGAAGATACTATTCTTTCGATGCAGATATTTCCAGAATATCTACACTTTTTACAAAGTTGTATTTTTCCCGAAAATTATCCACTTCTATACGCTACAAGTTGGAAGAGATAAAACCATTTGATGCAACAGACTTAAAAGATCAAGATGATTATAGAATAGGAAGTATCACCCCCGTTGTTACACTCGACTTTCGCGATAGAAATATAAACCCTCGGAAGGGATCACATTTGATGTTATCGTGTGAATATGCCCATCCTGCTTTTTTGTCACAAAAAACCAGCGAGCTTGAAATAAATTTCATGAAGTTGGTGAGTAGAAACAAATTTTATTATTCTATTGGTGAAGTTACCGTTGCGGCATTTGTTTCTATGGGATTTCAACAAAATTTAGCATCCGATACCGACACTATTATTGCTTCCGAGGGTCGTGCCAGAGGCTTTATACCAAGTCGAGAAGTGTTTCGATTGGATGGTACAGATACGGTTAGGGGTTTTGATGATACAGAAATAAATCGTTTGAATGATCCACATGATTTGGATATTGCAGAATATGTGGTTGGAAATAAGGCATTTTTTGCAAATTATAAAATTGAACCAAGATTTATTGTGGCGGAAAATGTCATGGTGGGAACTTTTTTTGATGCCGGGCGGGTTTATGTAAATCGCTTTGATCCTTTAAAAGTGCGAACCGCTGTAGGACTAAGCTTGAAAATATTGACTCCGGTTGGAACTCTAGACTTCGATTATGGAATAAAGCTTAAAAGAGAAAGCTATTTAGATGGTGAACGAGATAGCTTTGGTAGATTTCACCTTTCAATTGGATATTTTTAATGATTTTATAATGAAAAGTAGCAGAGGAAGCTTGACTTGTTGGCCAATATTACCTATAAGAAAAGCCATTACGGATCAATTTAATTGTTTTTGTAAATAAATTTTGTTTTCAAAGAGAGTGTTGCTTATGTTTACTCAAAAGTCTTTTATTTTGAAGCCAGCTGATGCAAATAAAAAATGGTTTCTAGTGGATGGTGAAAATCAAGTTGTAGGTCGTTTGGCAACAGAAGTTGCAGACCTGTTGCGTGGAAAAAACAATCCGTGCTATACCCCTAATGTTGATTCAGGTGATTATGTTGTTATAGTCAATGCAGAAAAAATAAAACTTACTGGTAATAAAATTGATAAAAAGTTGTACTATTGGCACTCAAATTTTATTGGTGGATTGAAACAAAGAACTGCCCGAGAGCAGCTGGTAAAAAATCCTCAGAAAATAATTATGGAAGCAGTGAAAGGTATGTTACCTAAGAATGCTTTGGGAAAAAAACAGTTGAAAAAACTTAAACTGGTGGTTGGTAATGAACATACTTATCAAGCCCAAAAACCAGAAGTTTATGAAATAAAAGAGGGTTAAGAATATGTCATCAAAAAGTAAAACGTGGGATGTTTATGCTGTTGGTAGAAGAAAATCTTCTGTAGCAAGGGTTTATTTAGCTGAAGGTTCAGGTCAGATTACCATTAACAGAAGAGAGTTAAGAGAATATTTTACCAAAGGTACCAGCCAGTATATCGTAAACCAGCCTTTAGCTCTTTTAAAACTAAATAGTAAGTATGATATTTTGGTGAATGTAAACGGCGGTGGTTTAACTGGTCAAGCGGGTGCGATAAGACTTGGTATTGCACGAGCATTGATGAAAGTTGATCCAACAGTACATGGTGAACTTCGAAAAGCAGGATTTTTAACTCGAGATGCAAGAAAAGTAGAAAGAAAAAAATACGGTCTTTCTGGTGCAAGAAGAGCTTATCAGTTCTCAAAACGTTAACATTGTTTGTAAAATACAATATTTAAGAGGGGTTTTTAAAGCCCCTCTTTTTTTGTGATTTTTTTAGACAAATAAAATAAGTTTAATTTCCGACTTAAAAGATAAAGTATTTCAATGGTTCAGCCGAAGAGGGTTCTGGGTAGTCTTTTTGCGGGAGAGCGCCGATGAAATACTTTATTTTACTTTGTTTATTTTTGTTTTCCCTTAATCGGACCATTGCTATGAGCTACATGCCCATACCTTTCGAAAGGCAGCTTGAAGAGTCTGACGGAGTCGTGGAGGGAGTGTATCTCTCTCATGAATATAAAAAAACTGATGATAAAATTGTAACTATCTATACATTTTCAGTAAATAAATTTGTGGGTTTTTCCAGTAATGAAATACACAATCAGAATAATTTTAAGATAATGCTTCCAGGGGGGACTTGGCATAATGAATCGTATCACGTTGAAGGAATTCCTCAATTTTCCAAAGACGAACTGGTTGTCCTATTAGTAAAAAAAGCTAACCGAGGGTTTCAACTGACTAATTTGGGATTAGGGAAATATGTTGTTAAAACCGTTGATAGGAAAAAAGTAATTTCATCGGCCATTTTTGCCAATCATAATCAGCTTGGCAATATTGATTACAGTGAATATGTCAGGTTAGTTAACAAAATTTTCAACAAAAGATTTGCCGGATTTAGTAACGGGAAAAATGTTTATTTGCAAGACCAGATAGTTTTAGAGAAAAATATCGGTAGGGAACCTGCTGCTATTGATGAGAAAATCAAAAACAGTAGTAATAGCGCATCAATGAATATTTTTTGGATTTTGCTTCTTTTAGCTTTGCTTGGAAGTGTCAGTAGAATCTATTCGAACAAAAATAAATAGCAGAACCAGGAATCAGTTTTTGAAAAAAAGCATATTGATCATATTATTTTTTACTTTTTCAACATGGTTACATAGTTACGTTTTAACCAAAAATAATTTTGGCCAGGAAGTGAGGTGGGGGAAGGAGAATATGAAATTATCCTTGCATTCCAACCTAAGCGGGATATCACAACAAACCCTAAGCGATGCCGTGGCACAGTGGAATAGTAACGCCAAATTGGAAATTCAAATAAAAAGTTCAAAAAGTAGTGATTATAACAAGTGGTCAGGTAATGGTTACAACGATATTGGATACTCCAAACAACTAATTTATTTCAATAATTCATGTGCAGTTTTAGGTGTGACTACCCTGGTTTATAACAAGGACGGCAATATTACGGAAGCGGATGTATTGCTAAATGGTTATAGTGAGTGTTTTTCAAATGACTCCAACAGTGATAATTTTGTAGGGAATGTTATTACCCATGAACTTGGTCACTTGATCGGCCTAGCACACAACGAAGTTGTACATTCCTCCATGTATTACACCTCAAGCACGGGTCAAAATATATTATCCTCAGACGATAAAGCAGGTGCTCATGTGTTATATCCCTCGGGTTCTATGGGAGAAGTGCGGGGAAAAATAGTTGGTGGAAATTCATTGGTTGGAATATTTGGTGCGCAAGTTATGCTTATTTCCATTAAAAACGGGAAGGTTCTGGCTGCTAGTTTATCAGAACCTGATGGCACGTTCAGCATTTCAGGAGTTGATATCAAAAAAGATGATCGCTATTATATTTATGTTTCACCAATCAAAAATAAAGATGTGTTTCCAAGCTATTACTATAATATCCGGAATAATTTTTGTCATTCTAACACATCCTATAGAGGATCGTTTTTTCAAAGTTGCGGGAATAGTCTGGTCGGACACCCTTATGGTCTTAAAGCGACAGTGGATAATCAAATTCTGGAAGCAGGCAATATAACCATAAGATGTAATATAGATGTTCCAGATGAATATTATTATGAAAAAAATGAAGACTGGTACGAATTGGATATTATCGACGATGAGAACAACATAGGGGAAACATATGTAGGATATTTTGATAAAAAATATAATTATGAAGGAGAAACGCTTTCCTCCATAGAACTAGATGGCACTGACCGGATTAGAATTAATTTAAGTGATTTTGATTTTTCCAATTGGGGGGATGGTGATGAAACAATATATTTGGAATATCGTATTATTACTCAAGATATTTATTCCAAGCTGGTTCCTAGGGTAAAAATTAATGGAATGGAGCAAAATTATATCTCATTTGATAGTGATAGTTCCTTAATTTATAATCAAAAAAACAGAGTACCAATTAGTAAAACCAATTTAGCGAGTAATGTTTTTGAATTCACCGTTGAGCCCCTCAATAAATGGGGAAAATGCTCGGATAGTTTGGTGTTAGATATTAGCCAGATGTGTCCAATTAACGGTTACCAGGAAAATCGATTGTTTTATATGGATAATGGTATGTACGATTCATTATTCATCTATCTTATAGATTTTCATATTAGCAAGAAGAAAAACACCTTACCGGACAAAATTGATAATTACACACTGGTCGCCCATAAAGCAATTGATATCAATTATGGCAATGATAGCTGTCCGGATGCCCCTAATTCTTATCAAACTTCAGCTTATATCCCGGAGTTTTTTAGTGGACTAATCGGCAAAAAAAAATCAGACAGTGATCCTATGGCCTGTAGTTCAATAGACACGTCTGATCCCGGCGGACCTTTCAATAATTTTATAAGTACATTGTTGGGATTTCTTTTAATCTTGATTTTTTGGGGACAAAAAAGAGTCAGGAATTATTGATTTTATTGTTCCTTTTAAATCAGAGTGATATCATTAAGTATCGCTATTTGAAGTTACCGGCCATTATCAAGGATATGAAAACATGAAATGGATTTTAATTCTTATTGTATGTTTGTGGATGCCCAATATTTTATGGGGGCAGGATTTGTTTTCGGAAAGAATAAGAAAAATTGCCTGTAATAAAACTTCAGTGTTTGTTAAACAGGGAATTTTCTATAACCAGGGCGACAAGAAACCCTATAAGCTGAATGCGTTGAGGCATTCATATACTAAAAGTAATGGCTACGAGAGAATAGTTTTTGATTTTGATGCCAGTGATATTCCAAGAATTTACGGTCATATTAAATCACAAGAAAATAAATTATTTATTGATTTGTTTAACACTGAATTGAAAGCCGGAGTTAAATCTTTTGGCACTAGTAAATATGTCAAGGACGTCAAGGTTTTTCCAGTTTCAGCAGATATGTTGACCATGGAATTTGGTTTAAAACAAAATGTGGAATTTGATATATTTTGCTTAAAATCACCTGGTAGGTTGGTCATTGATATTAAGTAATGTAATGTGGGAGAAAACATTGTGGAAGAAGATAAAGGTTATCAAGTGCAGATAAAAACTGATCCATCTAACGAAAGACATTTTCCCAGGGAAGTGGTGATTATATCAATTATGAATAGTCCAATCTTTCCCGGGATGATTGCGCCAATTATTTTAACCGAGGAAAAATTTACACCCGAACTGGAGAGTTTCATCCAAAAATCGGGTTATGTGGCTCTGAACTTGGTAAAATATAAGGAATTGCAAAAAACCATTGATTTGTCTGAAAATACCTCGGATGAAGCCATGGAAGAGGCAATGGATGGTATAAAAATTTCTTCCCATGATATTTATCGTGTGGGTGTTTTGTGCAAAGTGGTTAAAAAATTAAAGCTGCCTGATGGTTCGGTTAATATTTTGGTTCATGGAATAAAAAGATTTCGTGCCAGTAAAATAATACAAGAGGAACCATTGCTGGTGTCTTCGGTGGAAGTGTTTGAGGATATAATTGAGACAGATGAGGAACTGGATGCCTACACCAGATCAATCATAAATCAGGTTAAAAAACTAAGCGAAATCAACCCTTATTTTAATGAAGAAATGAAACTTGCCATGCTGAACTCTCCTTCACCGGGAGCCTTGGCGGATCTGGTGGCTTTTGCCATTTCACTTGATATACCTGAAGCACAAGATTTCCTGGAAACGCTAGTGGTAAAGAAAAGATTTGCCAAATTACTGGTCTATTTGAAAAGGGAAAAAGACGTTGCTGATATCCAGAAAAAAATTTCGGATGAAGTTAACGACAAGGTCAATAAATATCAGCGGGAATATTTTCTTAGAGAACAGCTTAAAGTTATCCGAACCGAACTTGGGATGGATGATGATACTAAATCAAGAGACCTTAAAAGAATTAGTGATGCAATTAAAGAAATTGGTTTACCTGAAGAAGTCAAACAATCTGCTGACGAAGAGCTGGAAAGACTGGAAGTCATACCTGACAGCAGCCCGGAGTATAACGTTTCCAGAAGTTATTTGAACTGGATAGTGGATTTACCCTGGAATAAATCCACCGAGGACAAAGTGGATATTTTACAATCGCAAAAAATTTTGGAAGATGATCATTTCGGCCTGGAAAAACCTAAAGAAAGAATTCTTGAATTTTTAGCAGTTAGAAAATTGAAGCCGCAATATGATGGAACAATTTTATGTCTAACCGGTCCTCCGGGTACTGGTAAAACATCTCTGGGAAAAAGTATTGCCAGAGCACTTGGAAGAAAGTTTTATCGGTTTAGTCTTGGTGGTATGAGAGATGAGGCTGAGATCAAGGGACATCGAAGAACCTATATTGGAGCCATGCCTGGTCGAATTATCCAGGCACTCAAAAGGGTACAGGTAAACAATCCTGTGATTATGTTGGATGAAATTGATAAATTAGGAAAATCTTTTCAAGGTGATCCAGCATCGGCCTTGTTAGAGGTCTTGGATCCAGAACAAAATAGTAAATTTATCGATAACTATCTGGATGTTCCATTTGATTTATCAAAAGTTCTTTTTATTGCTACTGCAAATTTCATGGCAGATATTCCCACACCACTATTAGATAGAATGGAGGTGATTGAGTTATCTGGTTATTCACTAGAAGAGAAACTTTCTATTGCTCAAAAATGGGTTATACCAAAACAATTAAAAAAACATGGTTTGACTCGAGCACACTTTAAGCTCTCAATTGCAGTTATTAAAAAACTAATATACGACTACGCCAGAGAGCCCGGCGTACGGGTTATGGAGCAAAATATTGCCAAGCTTTGTAGAAAAGCGGCACTTTTAAAGGTGAGCAAAAAAACAAGAAAAATTTTTGATCCAGAGGTTAAAGATCTTGAAACTCATTTGGGACCTATCAGATTTCAAAGTGAATTGGCCGGAAAAAATAATCAGCCGGGCGTAGTAACAGGGTTAGCCTGGACAGCTTATGGGGGAGAGATTCTTTTTATAGAAACCCTTCCCTTGGAAGGGAAGGGTTTTAAATTGACTGGGCAACTCGGAGAGGTGATGAATGAGTCAGCTACTTTGGCCCATAGTTATGTCAGGAAGCGCCTTCAGTTGGATAGCCAGTATAAAAAGAAAACCAATATCGCAAAGGAAAAATCTAAAGATAATACTAAGGAAAACTCTGAGAACAAAGAAGGCGATGATTTTCTATCAACACATGATATTCATCTGCACCTACCAGCTGGAGCAGTTCCTAAAGATGGGCCTAGTGCTGGGATTACCATGGCAGTTGCCTTATATAGTCTGGCCAATGATATTCGGGTCAGATCTTCTTTGGCAATGACTGGTGAGTTGTCCTTAACTGGACGAGTGATGCCAGTTGGTGGAATAAAAGAAAAAGTTTTAGCTGCTAGAAGAGCTGGAATCAGGGAAATTATATTACCTAAAGAAAATGAAAAGGATTTAGTGGAAGTACCAGAAATGCACAGGAAAGGCTTGGTCTTCCACCCAGTCTCTACTTTTGATGAGGTGATAAAAATTGCATTTTCTAAAGTAAAAAATTAAAGAAGAAAATTTCTAGAATTCGTCTGAATCGTATTCGCTAATGGGGGCGTGTTTGATTTTGCCAGCAGCAACTTCTCGGAGGGCCATAACAATGTCTTTATTTTTGGCTTTTACTAGATATTCAGCACCTTCACGTAATTGTTTTACTCTTTTGGTAGCAAGATGAACTAGCTCATATCTGTTTTCAACTTTTTCCAAACAATCTTCAATTGTAATTCTCGCCATTAAGTAGCTCCTTCATTAGTAATACTAGATGTATATATATTTTAAGTTACGGATAATGTCAAAAGTAAGATTTTAGTTCGGTGCATTATACAGCTTGTCAATTTCATTTTTATATTTTTCCAGAATGACTTTTTTCTTAAGTTTCATTGATGGTGTAAGGGTGCCATTTTCTACACTAAATTCCTCGGGTGCTATAAAAAAATCCTTGATTGTTTCAAAACGAGCGAGCTCTTTGTTTACTTGCTCAATGTCTTTTCTAATTAGTTCTTTAACCTGTGGGTTAGAAGCCAACTCCTTTATGGATAAACCAGGAAAATTGTCCTTGAAGCTTTCTTTTTCTATACCCACAATACCTGTGAGATAGTTTTTTCTATCGCCTACGACCAAAAATTGAGTAATATATTTTTTTAGCTTCATCTTATTTTCAATAGGTTGGGATGCAATGTTTTTCCCCCCTGAGGTGATAATAATATCTTTTTTTCGATCGGTGATTATCAGGTAACCTTGCTCGTTGAGTCTTCCAATATCACCAGTGTGAAGCCAGCCATTTTGAATAGATTCTTCTGTAGCTTCCGGGTTTTTAAAATATTCTCTAAACATTGCTTCGGTTTTTATGAGAATTTCCCCATCTTCGGCAAATTTTATTTCAACGCCTTTAAGCGGGAGTCCAACTGAGCCAGGTATTTGCTTATTAGCGGGATTGGCGACACATGGAGCGATAGTTTCGGTCAGACCGTAGCCTTCCAGGATTTTAAGGTTGGCATTTCTTAAAAATAGAATGATCTCCCTGGAAATTGGGGCTCCTCCTGAAACAAAATATCTAACTCTTCCGCCAAACCTCTTATATATTTTTGAAAAAACAAGCATATAAGCAATTTTTCTTTTTATATTTTGGATAAAACTCGGCTGTTTGTCCTGGTCGAGTAAATTGAAAAAATCACAGGAAACTTTTTTGGCCCAATTGAATATAAATCTTGAAATCAAAGATCCATCAGCAATCTTTTGGTTTATTTTTTCATATATTTTTTCAAAAATTCTCGGTACAGCAAGTAGTACTGTTGGTTTTACCAGATTGATATTGTCGATTACTTTATCAATACCTTCGGCGTATACTCCGCAAAGCCCAAAAGCCAAATTCAGCATGGAATCGCACCTTCCGAGCACATGGGAAGTTGGTAGAAAAACGAGAGTCTTGTCTCTTGAGCTAAATGCATAATTCAAAGTCTCAAATAAATTAATTAACATGGAGGCAAAGGCATGTTGGGTGATGACAGCACCCTTTGGTTCGCCCGTGGTACCAGAAGTATAAATAATAGAAGCAATATCGTTGCCATTCTGAGATTTGATCATTTCTCGAATTATATTGTTTTGGGGATTTTTAAGCTTTTTGCCTTTTTCCATAATCTGGACATAGTCATGGACATGAATATTTGGGTTAGTTATTTTATTAGTGAGAGTAGCTTCAAGAGCATCAATGGAAATAATGTGCTGGATTTTTGGTATCTGATTTTGGATTTGGACAATTTTTCCAAATTGCTCCGCATTTTCCACTACTAGAATTTTCGAATCAGAATGATTGATAATAAATTGAATTTCGTGAGATAAATAATTTGGATAAACCGGTACTACAATAGATCGGCAAGACAGGGTAGCATGATCAAAAAAGTTCCATTCTTTTCTGGTGTGAGAGAGAATAGTTAGCTTGTCTTGAACTTTAATCCCTAGATCTGTCAGTGCTAAAGCTAACGTTTCAATTACTTCAAAATATTCCTTGAAGGTATGATAATAAATTTGGTTTTTTTCTATCCAACCCATTGCTTGATCCAATGAGTGATTATCGACTTTGTCGAGTAGCAGTTTTCCCAGAGTTTTATCATTTTGCATGTGTTTTCCTGTAGTTATAGTAAAAGAGGATAGCTTTAATTAGCAAAAAAAATTTGTTTGTCCAATTTTTTTATTAGATCAGTATAAAGATTATATATTTTAGCCAATTATAATCAGCGAAACTTACAATCGATTGAATTTCTTGGAAAAAACCCAGTAAACGAGAGCTCAAAATGAGATTTTTAGCTATTTCAAAATGTTTGAAAAAAAACCAAAAAGATCAAGAATTCATAACGACTTTTCATTTCAAGGGTTATTTTTGCGGTAGGTGCATTAAAAATATAAAAGTTCTTACTCAGAAAAATGTGTTTATTCTCGGAATGGACTATATTTTAACGTTAGACTCCGTTAAAATAGAAAATGAAGATTTATGGTGTAAACTGTTTAAATATCAAAAACTTTTTTAAATTCAGGAATTATTATGAATAAGGAATTTGAAGATTATATACTGGCTGAACGGGAATTTTTGCATGATATTAGTAATTATCTTGTAGTTATTTCGGGTATGACCAGCTTTGTACAAAGTAAATTAGAAGAAAATCAGAGCATAGATCCTAAATATATTGAAAAACTTGGCAAGGCTGTCAAAGCCTGCGAAAAATTATCTCATGCTGTAATTGAACGAAGATCAAAAATCAAGGCTATTCAGTAGTGTCAATTGGTTTTGGTTTTTATCCCGTGAATATTGACTTCATCACCAATCATAAAAGCATTAATTTCGTAGAGGAGATTATTTTCCTTTTCGAAATTTTTTAACATGGCGATGGAGGCATTTTCCTCAGAGTGTAATACCTCGAGTTCTCCAATTTTGATCTTAAAATAATATCGTGTTTTATCTGAATAAGGATCAAGTCTTGAAATGTTCCTATAGACATCAAGAGTCACTCCACCGCTTACTCCCTGGAGTTGACCAATGTTTAGATAATAATTTTTTTTGATTTTTTCACCTTCTGTTCCCATGGGAATTTCTTCAGCTATGCTGAAAATGACAAAATCCTTAGGAAGTGCAGAGGAAATTTTTATTAAAAAAACCATAAGAGGGATGAGGATAAGGTATGCAATTTTCATTTTCCGTGCGCCTTATGCTTAAAAGGAATCTTCCAAATATCCTGATAAACAAGAGGTTATGTAATTCTCATCCATGATCATTACTGCTCTTTTCTAGGCAAGTAATCGTCACAATTTTTGATTGTATTTAATAAATCGTAACCTACTATAAAAAAGGGAATAAAATACCATGCGATAGTATTGCAATAAGACTATTGTCGTTCAAGCCTTAAGTATTTCATAAAGTTGGAAACAATCCCTGACTGTCTGAAATTCTTAAGTTCATTATGAAATAAAAAATAATCCCTCGAATAAAAAAGCATTATCCAAGGTAGATCGTCTAATATGATGTCTTCCATTTGGTGAAGAATTTTAATCCTGGCTTCCTGGTCGTTTGTCTCGTTTAGTTGGAGAAAAAACTCATCAATTTTTTTATTTGAATAAAAAGTGACATTTGGTCCAGGTGGATAATTTTTAGTAATAAGCAGTTGAAGTACATTTTCTGCATCTGGATAATCGAGATTCCATCCGTCTTGCCAAAACTGGAGATTTCCAGCATAGAATTTTTTTAGAAAATCCGGGAATGAATTTAGTTTTGCATTTACTTTAACGTTTATTTTTTTTAATTCATCCGTAATGAATTGGGCATGGTTTACTGCAGTCTGGTTTTCTCCGCGTAGATCAAAAGTAATAGGGGGGAGATTCTTACCCTCTGGATATCCAGCTTCAACCAGATATTTTTTGGCTTTAGCAATATCATAGCTATACGGTAATTCCCTGGTGGGGCTATAACCGGCAACACCAGGAGGGTAAATTGAATTGGCTTTAAGTCCTATTCCAGAAAAAGCACGAATGTATTTATTAATATCAATGGCGTGTGCAATTGCCTTTCGAAGTTTCTTATTTTTTCCCCAAATTGGGTCTTTCATATTAAAAGACAGCCACCAATAAGTCAGAGCTGGTGATAGTTGCAAAGCAATTTGTTTGCTGGCCAAGTTAGGGGACAATTCTCCTCGGGAGTTAATAGCGTTGTCATGAAAGTCCTGAGGAAGAATCATATAATCAATTTTCTTATCAAGAAAACCAGTCCATCGTCCTTCAGTTTCCGGCATGACATAAAAATTAATTGCGTTAAGAAAGGGAATTTTTTTTCCGGCGTCCTTTAGTAGATTTAACTCGTAGGATTTTCGATCCCCCTCTGTCGGATACAATGCTGTTCGGTAGTACTCGAATTTTTCCAGTCTGAAGTGTTTTTCTTTTACCGTTTCTGTTAGCTTGAAAGGCCCTGTTCCAATAATTTGCTGATGAAATGCATTGTTATAGAATTTTATTGCTTCTTCGGGTACTGGTGAAGTAAACGACATAGCCAGAGTGTAAAGAAATTGAGGTTGCGGTTCGTTTAGTTCTATTACTAGGGTGTAATCATCAATAGCTTTAAGGCCCGATACTTCTAAACTAAAAAATTTATCGAGACTGTTTCCAGCTTCTTTTCGAAATTTATTAAGTCCCTTGATCTTCTTATCAAATAGCCACCATCCTACGCTTTGAGTTGGAGTAAAGGCAAGTCGTTTAAACTGGTTAATAAAATCCTGTGCTTTGACAAAACGAATCTGATGGCTAAAAGCGGGACTATCATGGTACCTGATATTTTTTTTAATTTTAATAGTGTATTTGGTATTTCCATTTTCAAGTTTGGGCATTTCATCTGCTAATAATGGGATAAGTGAATATGGCCGCTTTAAATAATGATACTCATACAGAGTTTCATACGCCTGATCCATCACGGTTGCCGAGACAGTATCGTATGTGGAGCTGGGGTCAAAAGAGTCAATGTGACTGGTGAGCGCTACGTTTAATGTATTGCTATCCATGGAATTATAAAGAGCTTTTCGGCATGAAAAGAACAATAAAGGCAGCATAAATATAATAAAATGTTTTCTCATTTATTGATCCAGCTATAATTTCTTTTCTAAAGCTTCCATAAGCTTTTTGCCGACAGATCCTACATCAAATTTATCACAAGCTCCTTGCGCCAAATCAAGTCTACCCCCGGATTTTCCACCAAATTCAATTATAATGCCATTTAAAATGTCTGGGCAGTTTATTTTGGGTGCCTTGCTTCCTGACCTAAGTAGTACCATCATTTTATCGCTTTTGTTCGTAGCAATGAATATAAACCCATTTTGATATTTGGAGATGAACTCATCTGAAAGTTTACGAAGATCAGCATTATCTGGAGCCAAAACAGCTTTAAAAGGGTAGAGATCTTTTAACATATCAGGGTGATCAAAAAGATTCTTATTCTCCATTGATTGAATTTTCTCTTTTAATAATTGTATTTCTTTATATTGAGTTTTTAACTCTTTGATTTGTTTCTCTATTTGTTGGTAAACATTTTCTGCCCTGGTCCTTAGCATAAGTTCAATTTTACCGAACTCTTTAGATCGATGGTGCAGATATTTAAAGGCACAGGTGGATGTCAGGGCTTCAATTCTGCGTATGCCAGTACTTAGCGCTCCCTCCGATACAATAACAAAAAGCCCGATTTCAGAAGTGTTTTTGATATGAGTTCCCCCACAAAGTTCGACTGAAATGGGAGCGGTATTTTCGTTTTTAATACTGATTACTCGGACATGTTCGCCGTATTTTTCACCAAAAAGCGCCCTAGCGCCACTTGCGGTAGCCTCCTTGGTACTCATCTTCTTGGTAGATACAGGAACATGATTTTCTATCGCCTGGTTGACAATAGATGATACTTGTTCCAATTCATCACTGGTTAAACCTTTAGGATGAGTGAAATCAAATCGTAAACGCTCTTCTGTTACCAGTGAACCGGCTTGATTGACATGATCCCCAAGTACTTGCCCAAGTGCTGCATGTAACAGATGAGTAGCGGTGTGGTTTCTAGCCGTCAAATTACGTCGAGTGGTATTGACTTTTAAAATATAGGATTCTTTTATCTTTAGGTGGGAATTAGCAGGTACAATTAATAAGGTAAAATCCTCTAGTGGTTTGATGGTGTTGAGCACTTGAGCAATTGCAACATTATCTTTGGTTAGAATCGATCCACTATCTCCTGCTTGTCCACCAGATTCCCCGTAAAAAGGAGTGTAATCAAAAATAAGTAATTCATGGTCTCCCAAGACCCTTTTTTCTAATAGCTTTGCCTCTAAAGTGAGTTGATCATAGGAAAAATGGTTGTTGCCATGTTTTTCTTTCAGTTCATAAAAAATTTTATCATCAATATCAAGATTTCCTTTCCATGACTTTTTGGACAAATTTCGTTGTTCTTCCATTTTTCGATTGAAACCATCATGATCAACAGAAAGATTTTTCTCTTTTAAAATAGTTTCAGTTAAATCAAAAGGAAAGCCAAAGGTATCATATAATTTAAAAATAGTTTCTCCAGATAATGTCTGATTAACCAGATTATTTGATAATTCCTGGTTTAAAAATTTCAGACCGGTTTCGAGTGTTTCGT
>Ga0208375_1001180_pt1 | contig 31123 bp, 45 predicted proteins | sample RifOxyD1_FD_184038 | JGI IMG/M metagenome (GOLD analysis project Ga0208375, IMG submission 184038) | Soil microbial communities from Rifle, Colorado - Rifle Oxygen_injection D1 (SPAdes) | ecosystem: Environmental > Terrestrial > Deep subsurface > Rock core/Sediment | place: Rifle, Colorado...
TAGTAACGGTCTTGGTTTTGTTGATGATTTCTTGCAATTTTGTCTCCTTGAGCGCCATGTAGTGCGGGTCATATGAGTTCATGCCCAAAACAGTAGAGTGTAACGTCTATTGCTGCAATGTTAACAAAGGAATGAAACCTCTTTGAGAATGGTTATGGTTTCGTTCGTCGTCGCCGTTTTAAAGGTAAGCGATACAGCGGCGAGTGCGATCGAGCGGTCGGGGAGCGGTTGCGAGGCACCGTACTTCACATCGCCCACAATAGGACAGCCGATGTGGGCAAGCTGGGCACGGATTTGATGGTGCCGTCCGGTTTTAAGTTCCACCTCAAGGAGTGTTTTTGGAGGCTTCGCCTCCAAATTGCGGGAGAGGATTTTGTAGGAAAGTTCTGCACGCTGAGACCCAGCTTTTTCGGTGGCATACACACGCGCTGTGTTCGTGCGCTCGTCGTGCACTAGGTGGTGGACAAGTGTTCCTGCGGGTTCTTGCGGTACGCTTTCGACGAGTGTGTGGTAGGTCTTCTTTATCGTACGATCGCGGATCTGTTCGGAGAGTCGCGATGCACCCTTGCTCGTCTTTGCAAAGAGCACCACACCCTGCACGGGGCGATCGAGGCGGTGAAGGAGCCCCAAGAACACGTTGCCAGGTTTTTGATAGGTCTCCTTGAGGTATGCTTTCACCTCGTCCATGAGGTTCGCATCACCGGTTGCATCGCCCTGCGTGAGAAGTCCCGCCGGTTTCCAGACAGCGATCAAATGGTTGTCTTCGTAGAGAACATCGAGCTTCATAGTTAAACTGCGTACCAGCGTGCAAAGATGCCGCACGGTAGCAGGCGACCCGAACTGTCTTCTTCGATCGCGAGTTCTCCGATCTCGATCGTACCGCCGAATTCCTTCATAAGCTCGCGCAAATTGTTCTCGTATGCGATCGGGGAGTATCCGGACGCATAGCCGTTGATGATGAAAAAGAGTGGATCTGGCGTGAGTACCTTTTTTGCAAGTTCAAGAAGTCCCAAGAAATGCTCCTCGATCTTCCAGAGTTCGCCGCCGGGGCCGTGTCCGAATGCGGGCGGATCCATAATGATACCGTCGTAGGTGCGGCCGCGTTTAATCTCGCGTTCAATGAATTTGCGCGCATCGTCCAAGATCCAGCGGATCGGTTTGTCAGCAAGGCCGGAGATCTCGGCATTGTCGCGTGCCCAGCCGATAGCAACTTTTGATCCGTCCACGTGCACCACTTCGGCGCCCGCTTGTGCCGCGGCAAGGGTTGCGCCACCGGTGTATCCAAAAAGGTTGAGCACAGAAACAGGGCGTTTGGCTGCCGTAATGCGCGCGCGGATAAAATCCCAGTTCGGCTGCTGTTCAGGAAAGATGCCGGTGTGCTTGAATGATGAGGGTTTTACAAAAAATTTTAAGCCCCCGTACTCGATCTGCCAGCGCTTTGGGGCATTAGCGCGAATATCCCAACCGGCATGTTTGCCTTCACGAGCAAACGTGCCATCGGCTTTCTGCCACGCAGATTCGGGGAGATGGGGGAGCCAGAGCGCCTGCGGATCTGGGCGCGCGAGCACGACGTCGCCGTAGCGTTCGAGTTTCATGCCGTTGCCGCTATCAAGCAGGGCAAAGCCGCGCTCGGGCTTTGTGGAAAGTATAAAGAGGTGATCGTTATGGGACATTCGAACGAGTGTAGCATACTATTGCAAAAAAATACAGATATGGTATAATACACCTGTTCGATATTGAGGTAGTTCTTTGATATCCGCTCCCTTCGCGCAATTGCGCGGTTTTTTGTGCCAGCTTGAGCGCGTGCTTGCGCGAGGGGAGCGGATGATAGTCGAGATCATCCCTGCGTTGATTTGTTTTCTTTACAGAAAATGATTCGATGCACCACCCTCAGATTTATTAATAAGCACAAAACGCTTATGAAGATCTTAGGCGCGTTTGGGCTCGGTCTCACTATTATTATGCTGAAGTGGCTCATGACAGACGTTTTTGTCGGTTTTGAACACTTCCTCATTGCATTCTTCTCGTTTGGAGAGAGTGCATTTCAATCTGGGGGTCAAGGTGCATTACTTGCGCCCGAGTTGCCCCTCTAACAGTAAAGGCCCGCTTTTTGCGGGCCTTTGTTTTTTAAATGATGATGAATGCGAGGACTACGGCAAGGATAATGCGGTAGATACCGAATGGAATGAAGGTGTGCTGTTTGATGAACGCAAGCAGGAACTTCACTGCGCCAAGGGCCACCACGAACGCAGTAATAAATCCTGCGGCAAGTACACCCCAATCAGCCCCCGCAAATAGCGTGCCACTCTTGAGGATATCGTACCCCGTCGCCGCGAGCATGGTGGGGATGGCAAGAAGAAATGAGAATTCCACGATCGCGACACGTGACACGCCAAGAAGAAGTCCGCCAATGATGGTCGCCGCTGAGCGCGAAACGCCGGGCACCACGGCGAGCGCTTGAAAGCACCCAATGAGGAAAGCAACCCGGTAGGGGACGGTCGCGATCTCATGCGCGGCGGCGCGTTCCTCGCGATGCGTTTTCTCAAAGAGGATCATGAGTACCCCACCCAGCGCGAGCATCCAGAGTACGAGTGTCTCATTGCCCAAGAATCCTTTGATTGTTTTGTAGAGCGCAAACCCAATGAGCGCGGTCGGGATGAATGCTGTCATGATGCGTGTGAGTACGGCACGGTCGCGCAAGAGCGTTTTGCCATAGAGCGCGATCACGGCAAGGATCGCACCGAGTTGAATCGCGATGGTAAAGCTTTTTGCGAACGCGGTATCCCCAACACCCAAAAAGTGCTCAGCGAGGATTAGGTGTCCCGTCGAAGAGATGGGAAGAAATTCCGTGATGCCCTCAACGACGCCCAGTACGACTGCGTGCCAGATTTCCATGATGTACATGATATCACGACGCAATGGCTCATGTATTGTCTCACCATGTGCGGTGGAGTATCATGGTGATATGAGTACCAAAAACTACATTACTATTTTGACGGGAGTTGCCATTGTGCTCGGGATCGTCATTGCGATCAAGGCTATTAAGGCACCATCTGCCGAGACCGTTACCAATTTTGAAGAGTGTGCCGCCGCGGGGTATCCGATCCGCGAAACATATCCGGAGCAATGCGCTGCCGACGGGAAAGTGTTTACGCGTGATATTTCAGATGATGACGGTATTATAGATGACACCGATACTACTCCACCCCCGAGTATTCTGCCGTACAATTCGGGCATTCGCGGCGTAGTCATGATTGGCCCAACGTGCCCTGTGGTGCAGTTTCCACCAACAGGGGAATGTGACGACAAACCCTACGAAACGACCATTGATATTTATAATTCTGCCGGTGCGCGCATGGCGGTCGCCACTTCAGAAAGCGACGGCACGTTCGAAGTCTCGCTCCCCCCCGGTACCTATACCTTAAAGCCGAACATGCCGCAGGGGCGCATGCCTTCCGCAGGAGAACAGACGGTCACGGTGCTCGCGACGGGATATGTGGAGGTAACGGTTCAATACGATAGCGGGATCCGCTAGTTTCGTACAAGCTCTACCGCACGCCACTCATCGTACTGGTCACGGATGAAGCGTGTTTCGCGCCATGCTCCAGATGTATGTGCGAGATCTTTGATCACGTCTTTTTGTGCTGAATCAAATTCTACAAAAAGTGATCCGCCGGGATTTAAAAATTTCGGAGTTTCGGTAATGAGCGGTCGAATGAACGCAAGACCGTCCTCGCCTCCAAAGAGTGCCTCATGCGGCTCGAAATCAGTTACCGATGCGTCGAGCGCACTCTTGCGCGATTCAGGGATGTAGGGCGGGTTCGCGGTTATCACGTCGTAGCGATCAGGTACGTTTGAGAATACGTCGCTTTGGAAAACTTTTGTGTGCGTGGGGCTTAACATGTTGCGTCGGACATTTTCTTCGATCTCTGGAATAAGCGCGGCATCGTATTCTGCAAAGTGAACAGACGCGTCGGGGAACGCCTGAGCAAATGCGACGCCGATGCATCCTGAGCCGGAAAAGAGATCGAGGATGGTTTTGGGTACTTTATCGTGGGTGCGAAGATTGGCGATCGCCTCCGCGACCCAGTGCTCGGTCTCAACGCGCGGAATAAGGGGTTTATGCGAGAGGTCGATGGATGCGGAGAGGAACGGTACGTGTCCGATCACGTATGCGAGCGGAACGCCTTCGGCAAGGCGCAGAAGATCGTTCTCGAATTCAGGCGTTTCAATGCCCGCATACTTTTCCTGCAAGAGCCAGGAACGCTCTTTTGGTGTGACCTCGTGGGGCATAGAGAATTACGCGCTCGGCACGTTTCGTTTTTGTGCGTAGGAGTAGGCGAGTGCGAGCACAATGAGCGCCGCGAATGCAGTCACCGACATCATCACCTCGGTAATGTATTCAAACTTGAGGAACAGCTGTTTTGAGCATGAAAGCGCAACATCGGCAGAGCACGGGAAGGGAGAGGTCATTCCACGCTGGAGCGCGTAATGGTATACGGCGACAAGTAGTCCGGCGACCGAAAGCGGCAGTGCGTATGCGAATGCATCGCGCGTCTTGCGCAGGAGCGCTATGGCAAAGATGAAGAGTTGCGGATAAAAGAAGATCCGCTGAAGCCAGCAAAGCTTGCAGGGCTCAAATCCTGCGATCTCTGAGTAGTAGAGTGTTCCACCAACCCCGACGAGCGCAAGCATAAGCGCAAGCATAAGCGCATGATTTCCCACAAAGAGAATTATGCGGTCGATGAGTGAATCGCGCATCTGGTCGCCATATGCACGGACCATGACGAACGCGGCAATAAACACCACGAGTGCGACTCCCAAAAGCAGGGTGCCAAAGCTAAGGATCGTGGTAACGAGTTCTGTTGACGGGGACATATGAGGTATCGAATGACGGCGGTCTTATTTAGGAAGGGTGCAGCTCGTCTTTTCAGCGAGGGTCTCAAGCGAGACTTCACCCGAGAGTCGGCTTCCGTCAGCAAATTCCCATGTGGGATACCCGGTTACATTGTTTTCTTTACACACGGCAAGTTGACCTTTGCTGTCAGGAGTTGAGCACTCAATATAGGGAAGAAGTTTTGCCGATTTTCCGAACATCTTTTTCTGTGCTTGGCAGTGAGGGCACCAGAATGCGCCGTAGAATTTTGCGCTGCTGTCAGTAACACACTGTGCGAATGTATCGAGTTTACCGGGAGTTTTGCGGTCTTGCCACCAGATGCCCATAGGAATAATGATGACCGCGGCGGCAACCAAGCTTGCGGTAATGATCGTATTGCGTTTCATTGAAAAAGTATAGCATGGGGGAGACGCTTGTGAAGTGTCGGGGATATCCCCAGAAATTCTATACGTGCAAATGTTCGCGTGGTACACTTTTTACATGAAAATGAATTATCCTAAGATCGTTACGATCATCGCGCTTGCGCTCGTATTTGTGGGTGGTGCCTGGTATGCGCTTGAGCAGCGTGCCATCGACCTTGGTCAGAAACCGCCCGCGGGGATCCGCGGAGAGAATGAGTATTCAGTCGACGCGTTCGGGTTCTCGTTCGCGTATCCGGATACCTACCATCTCGAAGAGTACGACATGGGGAATGGCGAGCGTCGGCATGTCGCCGTAGTGCTGACGGGCGAGAATGAAACTGTCGTGCCGGATAGCGAAGGTCCGGTGGCGATCTCTGTCGATGTGTATCAGAATGATCTCGACAATCTCACTCCTGAGCAATGGATCACGGGGACCAATGATTCGAATTGGAAAATGGCAACAAGCCCCCAGGAACGCGTTATGGTCGGCGGAAAGGAAGCGCTCACGTATCGCTGGTCAGGGCTCTATGAAGCAGAAACCACGGTATTTGAACATGCGGGGAATATTGTTGCAGTGACGGTAACGTTCATCTCTCCAGAAGATGCGATCCGTGGTGATTTTGATCGGATACTCTCTGCGTTTGAGTTTAGTGGTGAATAGAAAGACACAAGCTAACGCAAAGTATCTTTTTGTCGGTGTTTTTGCCACCCAAGGAATAACCACCCAACTGAAAGAAGGGATGTTGAGATCATTGAAGACCAAAGATCCAGCGTGGCGTAGGTGAATGCAAACACGAGCAGGACTCCACCGCTTAAGATGCTTGTCGAGCGTGCAGGCTTGTCTTTACTGAGAATCGAAGGGATCAATGCAAGAAGAAAAATATACCCTCCTAGGGATATCACTACATCTTGCCATGCGAGGTCGTACCACATGGTCTAAGTATACTACAGGGTTTCTTTGGTTGGGGTATATGTACAGCGCTCGACCCCACCTATTTTAAAGAAGGATGTGCTACCATAAGGGTATGAAAAAGATCGCGGTGTTCGATATCGATGGGACGATCTTCCGCTCGAGCCTCACCATAGAGCTCGTGCAGGCGCTTATCGCGAAGGGGATCTTTCCGCCAGAAGCGCGAGAAGAGTTCGAGTATGACCATAAGCGTTGGCTTGAACGCGAAGGCGAATATGACGCGTACATCATGGCGGTCGTACACACATTCCTCAGGTATCTCAAAGGAGTGTACTACGGTGATTTCAAAGATACGGCCGAGGAGGTAATCGCAGTCCAGCAGAATCATGTGTACCGCTATACACGCGATCTCGTCAAAGCGCTTAAGGCGGACGGATACTACCTGCTCGCTATTTCACATTCACCCAAGGCGATCCTCGAGGGGTTCGGCAAACGGTACGGGTTCGACAAGATCTACGGCAAGGTATACGAGACAGGGGAAACGGGGTGCTTCACGGGGAACGTGCTTGAGGAGCATTTGATCGCCAATAAAGCAAATATTTTAAAACGCGCAGTCGAGAAAGAGGGGCTGACGCTTGAAGGATCGATCGGCGTGGGTGACACCGAAAGCGATATTCCGTTTCTCGAACTTGTTGAAAAGGCAATCTGCTTTAATCCGAATAGTAAGCTCTATCGATACGCGAAACTCAATCACTGGAATGTGGTCGTTGAGCGCAAGGATGTGATCTACGAACTCTAGTATTTTTTGGGCAACGAAAAACCTCGCCACGAGGGCGAGGTTGGTACAGAAAGGTTTAGGTGTAGTTGTTATGATATAGGTGATCTCGTGTGCGGCTCACCTATATTGGCTCCTCGGCTCAGAAGTGAGCATGAGTACATATTCACTTCGTTCGCTCTACGTCGCCAAAAAACGCGTGAAGACCGGTTTATCCGGTCCTTTTAGTTACGTATATCTTGTAGACAAGCTCACCCGCCATTTTAGCCGTCTCCACTTTTATGAATTCGTGACTAAGCTGTTTACAGAGCGACCTGGTGTCGTCAGTTGACGCTGGGTCAACAGCAAGCACAAGGATGGTTTCATCAACTACTGCGTGATTTGTGAGCGCAATTTTTAGTTGAGTTATGGGGTGGGGGCAATTCAGACCCCGCGCATCAACCGTAATTTGGTGTGTGGGCTCCCCAAAAACTCGTTGTATGAGATTCTTGATCTGAGTGCTGCTACTGTGCGTTGTTACGTTCAAGCTCCTACTCCTTTTCTGTATTGTATATACTATGGTCCGCATTTAACATATCGAAAAATGAAGGGGTCGTCAATGTAGTTAAAACGAGAATTTTTCGTAATGAATGTGACGCTCGTCGAATCCAAGACCTTTGAGATTCTCAACCATTATTTTCATCATCGGTGGCGGGCCACAAAGGAAGACCTCGCGGGTGTAAAAGTCGGGAACAAGGCGCACGATCTTCTCTTTGTCGATGAATCCTGATTCGTACCCTTCGGTCGGAGTGCCGAGGATGTGATGGACCGTAAGGGTTCCGTTCGTCTGTTGTTTCAAGAGCTCGAACTCGTTTTTGAACGCGATGTCCTGCACGGTGCGGCTACCACAGAGGAGCACCACATCCTTCTTTTTTGGGGCGAGGGACTCGATCATGGCGCGAAGCGGGGTGATGCCAATGCCGCCGGCGATGAAGAGGAACTTGTCACGCGTAGCGCGGGATTCGACAAAGAGCCCAAGCGGTCCATCGACAATGACGGAAGTGCCGGGAGTAATATCTTTGATCTGTTTGGTGTAATCGCCGAGTCCTTTGATCGAGAAGCGAATGTTTTTGCCGTTGTAGTCCGCAGAGAACGAGAACGGATGCGTATACCACATGTTGCGTTTAAGGACCGTGAGGTTTGCGTATTGACCGGCTTCGAACGTGAATTCTTCCATGTGGTGACCAGTAAGGTAAAGCGAATAGGTGTCAGGCGTTTCCTGCACTACACGCTCGATGACGAAGCGGTGTCGCGCAAAACTATAGAGCGGACGAAGGAATCGATACACGAGAACGAGCCCGAATACGGTAAAGTTAAGCGTGTACCAATAAGAGAGCGCCCAGCCGTCGCGCAGGTCGCCCGTGTTGAGCTGGTGTTCGAACGCAAGCCAAATCGCGAGGTAGGTGAGGAGATGGGTAAAGTACCAGGTCTCATAGCGGAGTTTCCTGCGTACGATGACGATCGAGAGAAAAACAATCAGAATGAAAATGAGCAGTGCAAAGAATGCGTTGAGTACGTCTTCTTTGTTCGCCAAGAAATCGGCGAGTTGTGAGAGGAGTGGGACGCCATTTGCTTTTGCATTGCCCACAACAAGAAAGATCGGATGGGTAAGCAGGAGCGAGAGAATCGAGTAGCCGATCCAGCGATGTACTTTGTTGAGACGGTCAAATCCGAAAAGGTGTTCGAACCAGCGTACGCGTCCGACGAGCATAAGCTGGATCAGGATCGCGTATTGTCCCAAAAGCCCTGCGATGCGACCGAGCGCCACCTCAAGGTGTCCGTCCTCAGGGTTTTGGATGTAGTAGCTTGAATTGGTCCACCACAAAAAGAGAATTGTCACGAGGTTACTTGCGAATAAGACGTAGATCAAAAATTTCTTGACCGCGGTTTTCGAGGGTGGGGAAAAATAAAACTCCATGGATGCATTCTAGTTTATTTCCGCCACGACCACCAGGATGTGTTCTGTGGCGTGAGATCTACTGCGAACATTGAACGATCGACGGTACCAGGTTCGAAGTAGAGCGTAAGGTCTGAGACGTGTTGCGCTACTTCGAATCCAAGCTCTTCGCGAATTGTATCGCCCGGAAGGATGCTGCCGGAAAACTGTGCGCCCTGGCTCGGGATCGCTGCAACCACGTACACGTTTCCCGCACGATCCCGCACATGGAAGTGTAGTAAGGGGGCGAGTTCTATCGGCGTGGTGCCGGTATTGGTGATTTCTATGGTGGGGACGATGAATGCGTAGCCGGGACGCGGGGCAAGGGGTCCTGCACCGACTGCGTCTTGGCGGACACTTTCTACGGCAAAGGTTAGTCCGGGTGCCGTAAGCGTCTCGCCGATCTTGTGGTGTTGAGCAAGATCGGATTCTTTCGTTTGGTATCCGGTCATGACCGAAAACCATGTGACGAGGATCGCCGCAAGCAGGAACAGCACAAAGATGCCCGAGGGTATCTTGGGAACCGTGAAGAATGCTCGAATTGCATGGAGATTTTTTTTCAGCATGAATTATGGTTGGTAGGGACCAATGTAGTACGCCTGAAGCACTGAGTTGAGTGCGCTGCTTGAGTGACGATGTCCACCAGCGCTGCCGATGAAGTAGTTATACATATTGGTACCACAGTACGGAACGATCACATCGCCACCCGGGTGGGTTTTTCCATTCGCCACATAGTTGGTAATGTTGTACGTCTTGTTGGTCGGACTTAGATATACCCAGCAGTTACTTCGCGTGTTGTGCGATGCGATGTTTGCAGCGGTACAAGGGCCGCCGCTTCCGCATCCTACCGCAGGTGGCGGGGGAGGTGGTGTTGGCGCCGGTGCAGGTTGTGGCACAGGAGTCGGAGCTGGTGCTGGTTGAGGCACGGGGGTTGGTTGGGGGGTAGTAGGCTGTGGTGCTGGTGCTGGGGTTCCAACAGCAAGTCCTCCCGATGATCCTTTTGAGACAGCGATGGTGTTGGATGATGAAGAATTGTTACCAGCCGCGTCGAATGCAGTCACAAAATAGGTATAGGTGCTTGCTTGGGGAAGATCAATGTCCGCATACGATAGGTCGATCGTCGTGGCGATCTCGGTACCATTGCGGTAGATGCGATACCCAAGCACTCCCACATTGTCATTTGACCCACTCCAAGTGATCGTGACCTGCGTCCCGGATGTTGCGGACGCCTGAATGTTTGTGGGTGCACTTGGCGCCTGAGTATCTCCCGAAGTTGATGGTTTTGCGGCAGTGGGTATTGGCGCAGGACTAGGACGAGCCGTTTGGGGGGCCGGTGTCGGCGCGGGAGTAGGTAGGGGGAGTTGGTTTTGCTGAGAAGGGATTGAACCGTTTGATGAGGGAGCCATTCCTGCAGAGGTGTTTGAAGAGGCAACCGCAGTCGCTCCATCTTCGAGTGGTATTTCATCGTACACGATCTCTGGCGGTGTGTATGATGTCGCTAAGTATGCACCCCATCCGGCAAGAAGCATTGTAATGAGTACAGAAATATAGAATGTTTTCATGGTTCTAGATAGGTGGGCGTTAGTTCACGGTAATGGTCGCGTTGGTGCCATTATCGTCTTTCTTTGAATAGGTATATGACCCAGGATTCGTGAACGTGTACGATTTCGTAGAGTTTTCATCATCAAGTTTAATGCTACTTGGTGGTGTTGGAGAGAATACCAGCACCACTTCATCTCCGGGATTGGTATAGGTGAAGCGTACGATGTCTCCCGCATTGATCGTAAGGGATGACGGGCTGATTGTGCCGCTTTTGGTTACGGTCACGGCATGAGTGGTTGGCGACGGAGCGGGTGTAGGTGTTGGTGCGGGCGCGGGGACAGGAGCCGGTACGGGTGCTGGGGTCGGTTCAGGGGTCGGCGGAGGTACTGGGGCTGGTAAAGGGACAGGCGCAGGTACGGGTGCTGGGGTTGGCGGAGGAACAGGGGTTGGGGCCGGTACAACTTGATGGGCGAACGTGGTGATTGTGATCGTACCGGAAAGCGGAGAAACATTTCCAGCTGAATCGTAGGAGCGTACGGCGAGCGCATAGCGGGTCTCAGGAGTGAGGTTTATGGCCGCATATTTTGTATTAGGAGTTGTGCCGATCGGTACACCATCGCGGTATACGCGATAGCCCAGAACAGCAACATTATCGGATGCGACGCTCCATCCCAGATTGATCTGCGTATCTGATATAACGGTAGCCGCAAAACCTTGCGGAGTTGTGGGAGCCTGTGTGTCAGCAGGTGAGGTATTTGTTGGGGTAGGCGTGGACGCTTTGGTTGAGGTGATAATCACAGGAGCAGGCGTGGGTGCTGGCGCGGGGACGGCTGCTGTTGGGACTGTCGGCATCGTCGGCTCGCTTTCTTGTGTGGTGGTTTCAGTGAGTGTTTTGGGGGCTTCTTCCGGTTGGGAGGAGTTGTCGCCTGCAACGATATAAACACCCTCGGTGAGGATGATGACCACCAGTGCTACAAGAATGTAAAATACGTTGATCTTCATAATAGGAACAAGAAATCACTCAGGAGTGAATTTTCCGACAATAGAATATTTTTCCCGTATAAGATTTCCCCCAAAGACTTTAAGTTCTTGAGAAGCATCTTTTCCGGCGATATGGTGATAGGTACCGCCCGGCACGTAAAATTCTTTCCCGGGGGTCACGTCGTACACATACCCATCGAGTGCCAGATAGATCGGGAGGTCGGGAATCTCTCCATTATACTGTGCAAGCGATGTTTTAGTAAAAAAAGGAAGGTCTTCCGCTTGCCCTTGCGGCACGACAGGGTTGGCGTTCAATTGCAAAATCACAAAAATACCCACCATGAGGGCGAGGATAGCGATCCCTGAAAAAATGAGACGCGTGCGCGGGTGATGTCTAAAAGAGTTCATAGTATGAAGCCACGGTGGCGCGACACGTTTTTCTTGATGCGGCAGTGAGCATGTCGCAGAGTCCATATGCTTGGGTATCCGAATGGAAATAGGACACGAAATCTTTTACGGCACCGGTGATGCATTGAGAGCGTGCCTCTGGTGTTTCTCCGAGTGCGCAGAGCGAAAATGTGTTTTCGGCATTACTGATGGTTTGCCCCGACGCGTCACGGCCGATGCTTTGGTAGCATGCCGTTCGGTAGGGGAGCTCAACTGCTGCACAAATAGTAAAGACGGCTTTCCAATCGTAATCTGACACCGCAAGAATGTGCGATGTTTGCATAAGGAAGCACTGCTCTTTGTAGGTATCGGCCACGGCATTGCACGGATAGAGCGGATCGTCACGTAAGAAATAAGGAGATGTTCCGGTGCGTGTTTCAGCCATGACGTTCTCCATGAAGACGCCACCGGCACACACAGAGCGTTCCCAGGGTTGTGGCAGTGTGCCACACACATCAAGTGCTCGGAATAGTTCACCGTCAATCATGGTCATGGCGCCGTGTCCGAGTCCATGGACGCAGTTGTAGTAGTCAAATGAGTATGATTCTTTTCCAGGGATATCTTCACAGAGCGTCTGCACGATCTCAGGGAGTGATTCGCCTGCCCGCTCTAATACAAGAGATTCCATGACGCCGTGGTAGTATCCTGACCAACAAAAACTATCACCTTCCGCGAATGCGCGCGCTGCGGTGGGGTAGAGTTCGGACGCTGTGTGTCCAATCGCATGAGAAAGTTGATGGCATTGTGCCTGCACGAATGCGCTGTGTGGGTAGCGCGCCTTGAGGTCTTTAAATGCCGCAGAAATTCCGTGCACGTGCACGAGCCGCTCATAGTACGATTCGTAGCAGGGGAAGTTTTCTGCGCCTTCGTCGATGCAGTTTTCCTGGGTGTTTGGTATTGATTGTGCAACTGATGCCATCTGCGAAGATGAGCGTGTCTCGTGGGTGCGTACCGTAAAAAAGCCCCCTACTAAAGCAGTAAGAAGTAGTAGAGACACCAGGATGCCATGGGAGAATTTCATAAAAGAACGGCGGTAACCGTTCTTTATAAGTATACTACATCTGTTTTTCTTGTATCGTGGCCTGCGATGACTAGAGGAGATTTCCTTGAACTACGCTCATATTTTTCTGTGCCCCTTTGCGTGCAGAAAAATCAACTGAGACTTCATTAAAACCAAGATCGTCTTTTCGGCGAGGATCTTCTACTGCAGGGTGTTCTCCTGCATGGAGGAGAACAATCGCGTTGGTGCCGCGTCCCGGCGTGCTTCGCATCACGATCTTGCCGTGATGGAGTTTGACCAATTCGCTTACGATTGCAAGCCCCAGTCCGCTGCCCCCGCCGTGTTCACGGCTTCGCGATCGGTCAACGCGGTAGAAGGGTTCAAAGATCCTAAAGAGGTCTTTGCGGGCGATGCCAATGCCCGTGTCTTCGACCGAGAGTCGAACATGCAGATTATCGTATGGCTCTGTGGTTATGTGGATGCTTCCGTCATGAGGCGTATAGTTGATGGAATTTTTTAAGAGATTACGTACGATCTGATCAAGTGCGGTAGGATTGCCCCACACCGTACTATAGTCGCCGCGGCGTGATGCACGGCGCATTACGATCTCAATGTGCTTGCGATCAGCGAGTGGAAGAAGATCATGCACCACGGATTCAATGATCTTGCCAAGGTCGACATTTTCAAACTTGACCTGCTCGGGGCGGATGAATGAATTGAAAGAGAGGAGGTTGTTGATGATCTCGGACGCACGATTCAGCTCCTCAACGTTGCTTTTGAGAACGTGTTTTATTTTTGGATCGATTGTGTCATCAAGTAGGGTGACTTCCGTGTTGGTTTTGACGATAGAAAGAGGTGTGCGCAGTTCATGGGCGATGTTGCCGATGAACTGTTTCTGTGACTTTAGAGCGTTCCGGGCGGGTGAAAGGGTGATGCGCCCGATGATATAGCCGAATATCACGGTCATGAATACTATACTGCCAGTAATGACCGTAAGATTTTTTGTTTTTATGGACTCCAGTTCGTGAAGGATTATCTCTGGGTCGCCCGCTCCTGTTCCCAGAAGAATATTCTCGCGGATCTTTTGTATCAGCGTCAAAGTGATCTCTTTGTAGAGATAGGTAAATGATATGCCGACGACGACAAGGATCAGAACAGCGAACACCGCCTGGAGTCCGATCGTGTTGACCTGGGCGCGAAGAAACGGATCAAATCGGTATTTATCCGCGAATCCGATAACCAATTCCGCGAATCGTTTCCAGTATCCCCGCATTGCCCGCAGCGTCAAGTTTTCGTCTGAGGTTTTTGACATGAACGTCGACAACATTACTAAACGATGTGTAATTAAAATCCCAAAGATGACTCAAGAGGTCTTCACGATTGATCACTTGATTGGGGTGCCGCATGAAGTATTCGAGCAGGCCGAATTCTTTGAGCGTGAGCGGGATCTCTTTTCCGTCGCGATGCACGGTGTGCTCATTGGGGTTGAGCTCAATATCATCGATGTGGAGTACTTGAGGCAGTGCTTCGGTTGGTCTGCGCAAGAGCGCTTGGATGCGCGCGCATAATTCATCAAACGAGAACGGCTTGACGAGGTAGTCGTCAGCACCCGCAAGGAGGAGCTCCACTTTGGTCTCGGTCTCATTGCGCGCGGTGAGTACCAAGATCGGCGTCGTCACGCCACGCTCGCGCGCGGTCTTGCATATGGTGAGCCCGTCCATAGTGGGGAGCATGAGATCAAGAATGACAACATCATAGTCGTCTCGGTGGATCGACATGCGCGTGAGCGCCTTTTCTCCATCCGAGACCACGTCGACAGCGTACCCTTTATGATTAAGACCTCGCTCAATCGATTCGGCAAGCTTTGCTTCATCTTCAACAACGAGAATTTTCATATGAACGCAATATAAAAGAGCTGATAATCCACCAAACCCTACCGAGTGTTTAAAAGCCGAGATCTATCATAAGTATTTCACATCCGCAGGCGTTTACAATGGAAGTTCATAATAGCAAGGCTAGTATGAAGAGCTCATGAAGCTAGTTTTTGTTGCAATGTAAGGGGTTTTTGCTCTTTTACCGCGTTTGAGAAATTCAGGGAACGAAGTGTTCTTAGGCAAGCCCAAGGTCCGCGAGGAATGATTGCCGCGCCTTACCGGTAAGCACACGCTGTTCGCCGGGCTTGAGTCCTCCGAGATGAATATTCATGATGCGGGTACGTTTAAGGTGAGTTACGGTAAGACCGAGCTTTGCGAGCATGCGGCGAATCTGATGTTTCTTTCCTTCAGTGAGCGTGATCGTGAGGTAGTTGGGGCCGGAGATCCGCACCTCCTCTGCAGTGAGAAGTTCACCCTTGTCGCGCATCCCTGACTCAAGGCTCTTTTTTGCGCCACTGGGGATCGGTTCATTGACGAGCACGGCGTACTCTTTTTCGTGTACGAAACGCGGATGGAGGAGGCGTTCAGTGATGCGTCCGTCATTCGTGAGGATGATCAGCCCTTCGGAATCTTTGTCGAGACGGCCTATGGGAAACACTCCCGGGATCGACACGAGATCCTTGATCGCGCGCTCATGTTTTTTTGGTGAGTGGGTGATGATGCCCCGGGGTTTGTAGTAGGCGAGGTATACAAATTTTTGAGGGGGAAGGTTTCCGCGGACGACTTCCACGATGTCACGCGCGGTTACTTTGTCGCCCAGTTTTGCGATAGCTCCGTTTATTGTTACAGATCCTTTTTCAACAAGCTCGTCGGCACCCTTTCGCGTGGCGAAACCTTTCAGGGAGAGATAGCGATTGATGCGGATAGGGAATGAGATCTGGTCAGACATGGACGGTTGCTACGATTCTACGGCTGAAAGATATCTTGCGGAAGGAAACGCACCGACCGCACCTCGGGGAACTGAAGTGCAGTTGCTTCGATCTGGAACCAAAGCACTCCGGCGCGACATGCGCCGCCGCTGGTTTTATTGTTGGGATCACTTAGGGTAAGCGTGAGCATCCCGCTTTGAAGGGATGCACCGGAGAGCGCCACCCCCGGAAGCGGATACTCAGTGGTGATACCTTGCGCGCGCTCTTCTTGAGTGAGCGCTCCTCCGAGGAGTAGACGGAGCGTGTTCTGGATCGGTGTTTGGGTGATGGGGATCGTGCGTTCGACTGCCACGAGTCCGGCACGCGAGCACTGTACGTTTTCACTGGCGTCACGGTCTTTGGCCGAGTCATAGTAGTAGAGTTTTACGGTGCGCGTGGGTGCTGCTGCGCCGAGATCGAAGCGAATAGGGATGCGGAGTTCATTGGCGTGCTCGGGGAGGCCAGACGGATTGTCTTTTTCCAAAATGAGGGTGCCACGTGTGGTGGTGGGCGCGGAGAAATTGATCGTTGCTTTAAATGGTACAAAATTTTCTGTCATCCAGTCACTTTGCGCCTCTGCGTGCCCGATGCCAAGCACCGTTCCCGCTTCATCAATAACGCGGATAGGGAACGATGCCTCAAAATACCAGGTACCGCGGGCCTCCCCCGTTACCGTAAGCGGGCTCGTGGTGGTTGCTTCTGGAATCGGGGAGGTGACCCGAATAAGGTCATTGGTGGTTGTGGTGGCAAGCCCGGTACAACGCCAATTGATCTCGGCTGTGTGGGTGGTTTCAGAAACGACACACGCAGGACTGCAACCCGGGCGTGAGAGCTCATCTCTTACCGCAAGACCAAACCACCATGTTTTAGTATTTGCATTGCGCGTACCATTCTCGTTCACCGCACCTGATAGCGCACACATGCTGGTTGCCGCAATACTGCGCGCCGCACCTTCGCTTAGGCGCGCCGCGCGCAGAACGCTCAATGTCCACCACCCGGCAATAGCAAGGATGACAATAGAAATGAGGAGTAGTTTTGCGAATCGGGTCATAGGGTGCTTCGGATAATATAGATTCCTCTATAGTTCGTCTTCGTTCGGACGCTGTGTACGAGAGTACTCGTCCACGCGATCTTAGCTCAGCCGAAATAAATACCAGTATACCATAGACGTTCTGGAGAATGTGTGAAAAAACACCCGCATGCGATGCGGGTGTAAAGCGTCAGCGTTGGCTAACACAACTCAGTACCTCTGGGGAAGATCGACGAACGGTCCCAGTGGACGAAGGCACGACCAGCGTCAGATACGCATACTCCGCGCGGTTGGGAAAAACGAAATGCCTTAGCGGAAAAAAGATGCAAATAGAGCGCGACCTGCGCGGCAGTGGTCGTGTGTCCATGCAAGATGATCCAAGCGTTCGCAGCATTGACCCGGTCTGCAATCTTTTGGGCGACTGTAAGCGGATCGGTGCCATATTCATTAATACGTACAGCGCAGCGGTGTGTATCGTCGTTTGGCATGCTATTCACCTCTCGAAGTGATACGGTGGGAACTCTCCTCGTCTCATCATAAATGAATAGAGAATTTTTTACCATGAATGTTCGTCGTACACTAAATCTCCATGGAGCTGGATATACCATATATGATTACGCAATAGGTAATCATATCGCTATGAATAATAAAACTATTTTTTGGGGAATCGGTATTCTTGTTGTCGGTATCCTTGCGTTCTATGGGCTGAATGCAGGCCGTGGTGCAGACACAACAGGTGTTCTTCCTGAAGTGGAGATGGGGGCAATCAACGAGTCGGTGAAAGAATTTACCATGACGTCGTGGGTAGAGACGACCGCGGACGGAAACATGTCACCACACTTCTCGCTTGGAGAGATGCGTGTCAAGAAGGGGGATCGCGTACGTATCACGATTACCAACACAGCCGGCACACATGATTTTTCTCTTGACGAATTCGGCATCAGGGAAGAAACCCCGCTCAATGAGCCGGTGGTTGTGGAGTTTGTTGCGGATAAGACTGGGTCGTTTGAGTATTACTGCAGCAAGTTCAACCACCGCGCGCTCGGGCAGAAAGGGACACTCGTGGTTGAGGAATGATAGGGAAGAATCTCAGTGCTAAAACGGCTCAGCTGCGCTGAGCCGTTTTGTATGTATACGGGACTCAGTTTTCTACAGGGCAGGCAGGCGGAACTCCACACCAAGATAATACGGCCAAATGAGCAATCCGAACACGCCTTGCCAAAAAGAAAGATCAAGGAACCCGATCGTAAAAAGCCAGCCGGCGACCCACAATAGACCAACAGCGCTGTGTTGCTCGATGCTTATTTTTTCCATATGTACAGTATAAAGCGGAGGGTGTGAAGATGGGGTGAGAGCAGGTTAATCAGAACTTAATGATCACCGTTCTACAATTATGGGGATACGCGCGCATTGTCGTGATCGCGCGTTGAGCTCAGATTAGTAATTAAGAAAATAAATCTATGGATATCCTTCTTTGGATCGTGTTTGGCGGTATCGTCGGCTGGGTTGCATCGCTTATTATGAAGACCGATGCACAGCAGGGGATGGTGCTCAATGTTGTCGTGGGTATCGTCGGTGCAGTGATCGGCGGATGGCTCATGAATTATTTTGGCTATGGCGGAACGAGCGGTTTCAATATCTATAGTTTCTTGGTAGCGTTACTCGGTGCGGTGATCCTGATTTGGATCGTCAAGCTCTTGAGGTGATGAAAATTCAATAAGCTGAGTTACCAAAAACCCCTCATCGTTTGATGAGGGGTTTTTGGTAACTCTCCACGCGAGGTAGAGCGAGTTTGCGATCTCTACTCGTTCCGTTTGCGTCGCCGCTCGCCCAGACCCTTCAGTCTGTTCTCTGCAAATGTGGTCCAGCCCAAAATACCAATGGCCTTGGAAAGCGCCTCCTGTTCTTCTTTGGTGAGCGGATACTTGTCCCGCAAGCGTATTAAAATTTCAGCAGCACGTTTGTCGGTCATAGGTACAGTATAGATTTTTCTAAAAAACTAATATACGGGGTATGGTTTTGGGGAATAAAAATGCCCCCCAGCGAGTGCTAAGGGGCGGGTGGTGGTGCCGATGCATCGGCGCTATTTCTTGCCGGTCTGCTCGTTGTGGTTCTGATGTCCGTCGCGGTAGTCTTGGTTGTCCTGGTGGACATCCTTGAGATGGTCGCCGAAAGCGAAGAATTCCTCGGTGTGGCTATGGGGCGGGTTATAGTCGCCGTTTGCCGCATCGGTCTGACCCTTGTTGTGACTGTCTTGAGACATGGTACACCTCCTCATGTTGGTGTGCAGTTGGACGGTATGTCCAAAAATATTCTCGCACATACTCTTGATGTTTGTCAATAGGGTGGCTTGAATCCCGCGGAGCCCAAAAACAAAAAAACGCCCACAGGGGCGCTTAATGTTTTTGGGCTCCGCACCTGGGACGAAGTTCGAGAAGTAATAATTGAAGGCATGGATGATGTGTCCTCCATGGTAAATTAAACTATCCATAGAATTTCACCACCACCCTGTTTTTGTAGAAGAAAATGTTGCATAATTAAAAATTATGACCTTAGTGCTAGCTGCTAATTTATCTGATCGCATTTATGTCTCCTGTGATTCTCGTCTTTCCAGGAGGCAGAAGGATAATAGCTCCGAAGTAATCACGGATGATTTATTGAAAGTTTTTCCCCTTAACAATGAGTCCACTATCCTCGTTGGCTGTGTGGGAAACTTGCAGTTGATCCAGTTTTTAATTTCTGAATTAAATAAAAGCGAATTCAAAGACATAAGATCTCTTCGTAAGGGAATTGAGGATAGGGTCAGACTTTTGCTCGATAAATATATGACGAAACGCAAGGAGGTTACATATGATCAAATAGTAGGCTCGTTAATATTTGCTGGTTCAAGTTCGTCCCAAAAACGTATACTAGAAGCAGAAAAATTGAAAGAACATGTTAAATATTGTCAAAATTTAGACCAGGCATACTTAAAATCTACATACACAACAAAAATAGAAAAGATGCCTCCGCAAGAAATTATGGCGCTTGCCAATGACCTGAATCAGCGACAGGCGGGGTTGAAACACATAATCCTTGAAGGCTTGATGCAGACAGCTGCAAAGCACAACGGGAAGGTGGAAACATTCGAAATAAATCTACCCGACCAGCATCTATTCGTGGTGGATATTAACGGAACTAAGCAGGTGCCTAATGAGGTAGTATTGGTGCACGATGTGGATTGGGGGCACTATATAGCTCGTGGTGGAGGACATAACGAAGCAATGTTGCCCAGGGATTTTTTCTGTAATCTCGATTTTAAACAAGGAGCAGGGGATATATGGCGCGATGTTATGCCATTTGTGGAATATACGTACAGCAATTATTCTGATGTGATAGAGGGGACTATTGTGACGGCCGCTATCTTTAAAGGAAATATTCTCGTGCCTGTCGGGAGTCTTTTTCGAATAAAGCAAAATTCATTGAGAGAAACAGTTAGAGAAACAGTTGCAGACACAAGAATTAACGAAAAACAAGAACTCGAGCATCGAAAAAATGGAGAATGGCGAAAGCTTATTCGAGTTTCAGATTATTTGAGTGCAGGCAATAATTACATGTAATCCTCTCCCTTCTCGTGAGTGTCCACGGTGGGTTATTTGTCCCGTTCGTCAATAACGGCTTTAAATTCCTTCTCAAGATCCTTATCGCTCATTTTTGGATCAGGTATCTGCCCGACATCTATCAAGTACCTAGCCAAAGCAACTCCGAATTTAGGGTTATCCTGAATCCTGCGCTCTGAAGGGGAGAGGTCTTCGTATCGTCGCTTTTTCATAGTGTGGCCGTGGTTAGTCCAATAAATGCGCCCTCGGGGGGATTTGAACCTCCAAGATCGGGATAGAAGCCCGACAGTTTATCCATTAGCTTACAAGGGCAAGAAGAAAAAGCCGCTCCTGCGGCCACCACTAGATCTTCTTCTTGTCCCTGAGCGTGTCATAAACACATTATACCACACTCGGTTTTTGAGGATTAAAACCTCAATAGTTCCCACGGCTCCACTTTTAGAGCTTGGGCAATGTCCTCAAGAGTCGAAATGGTTACGTTTCGTTCGCCGCGTTCGAGCATCCCAATGAAGTTCCGACTTAGCTTGGCTTTTTGAGCCAACGTCTCCTGGGAAAGATTGCAGCGCAAGCGCTCTTTTCTGAGTTTCTGACTGAATTTTTTGAGAATAGCTTGGGACATACCTACACACATCAGTGTAGGCGCATGACAACTACTGTTCTACCAACTATAGTTGTCTTTTAAACCACAGGGTGGCATAATCGAATTATGAAGAAGGCTCGTATGAGGTCGACAAATCTAAGAAATATTGAAGTATGAACAACAAAGAAGGTTTAAAGGGAATTGTTACTCGGTTGCCATTTGTACCGAAGGTGCCCATCGGACGGAAAGATTTTTTTAAGGGCTATTTACTCATGGTACCCGTGGTTCTTGCTGTGAGTGTCTCTCTCGGGTCTTTATCTGGCTGGATCCACCTAACGTTTTCGTACGTTCTCGTTGTGGTTGGTTCTTATGTTATGGCCACCTGGTATACGAAAAGATTCCTAGACATTTATCCGAAGGTTGGAGCTAAGGAACTTCAGATCATTTTGTTTGTACTCATACTGGCACTGGGCGCGTTAACCAGTATTCAGGCTGGCATGCTAGAAGAACTGAGAGCGTACGCCAACTATGTAGCAATGCATGGTTTGGGTGCTTCTGGTGCCCCAGAAATCAGCGAAAGCACTCTGCGGTATGGAACACCAATTTCCGTCACTCGTGCGATTTTGGGAGTTCCACTCCTCTTGTTCGCCCTGATACTATTTCTTAAAAAAGGTAGGGTGGGATACTTGGCACCAAAGAACGCATGAGGTGGCAGAATTCTGCATCTCTCGAGAATGAGGAGAGGAAAGAAGCCCTCACCTCCTTTGTGTCATGGATCTTCACCGATATCGGCGGCATTGCACTGCTGCTGTTCTTCCTTTGGACCCTCCAAGACGAAGGCACCAGCCTGTTTTATGTAGCCGCAATAATTTATGCAGGAGTAGGTATATATAAACTGGTCTCCTTAGTGAGAAATCGTTATAGGTCATAGCCACAAGCCCAGTATCTGTGTTTGGATGCTTTTGGTAGCAAAAATGGCAGAGCGAGACGGTGAGGCGTATACTACTACTATGTCGACACGCCTTTCGTATCGTCAAAATCAAGCCATAGAAATATGGATCTCAAGCGGGCGCAAAAGCAAAGCGGATGCGCTCCGTAAGGCTGGTTATAGTGAAGCAGTCATCCATGTTCCAGGTAAAGTTTTTGATAGTCCTCGAGTGCAGGATGAGTTAGAACTACGGGGGCATGGAAGGAATGGTCTGGGTAATCGCCTCGCACCTCGAGCAGAGATGGCAGAGGCGAGCGCTCCGCGGGTAGACACCCTCGATCTCTCAAAAGTTACAGAGGATCAAATCCGAAGATTGAGGGAACAGCTGGCAGAGATTGGGTATGTCCCTGTGCCGCCCAAGAGCACAGAGGTGAGTGCCCCGCTGAGTTCGCTAAACAACCTAGGCAATGCCGATTCGTCCAAAGTTTTCGTGGATGAGTACTCGGAAAGCTTATCTTCGATGTAGGATTTAAATATAGAAATACGTGCCAAAACATGGTATGGTTTGCGCATACTAAAGTGTAATAAGAAGTTTAATAGGATACTCATGTGGTAGCTAGCGGAAACGCACCAACCCGAGAGTGTGACTGAATATGCCCAAAACACCTTTTACAGCTCCATATTTAAACGGGAAGGCATTTAACTGCCCCAACTGTGGCGCCTACGCCAAGCAAGATTGGGCAGAACATTGGCATAACAACACAAAAGATGTTGATGGCCTCGCTACCTCGTTGTGTGATCAGTGCAATAATTTTTCTATATGGCGATATATCACCTTGCTTTATCCGCAAACCTCTTCCGTCGAAACGCCAAGTCACGATTTGCCCGCTGACGTAAAACAGGACTATGAGGAGGCCGCGCAGATTTTTAGACAATCTCCTCGGGCTGCTGCGGCTCTTTTGCGGTTAGCTATACAGAAACTCTGTGCTCATTTGGGAGGCACGGGAGAGAATTTAAACGATGATATCGCGAAGCTCGTAAAAGAGGGATTACCAATCAGGGTGCAGCAGATGCTTGATACAGTGCGCGTCATCGGCAATCACTCGGTTCATGCTGGAGTAATAGACCTAAATGATAACCCTCAAGTGGCTGAGGCGTTGTTCCGCCTAGTAAATATTATTGCAGAAAAAATGATAACTGAACCGAAAGAAATAGACGTGCTCTACGAAACTCTTCCAGAAGCAGACAGGAGAAATATTGCGAAAAGAGACAAACAAGTTCATGACTGAGGTAATACAGTCAAAAAAATGTCGAGAGTGTGGGGGCGAGAAAGAAGAAAATTATTGTAATTCTTGCGCTTCAGACACGCAGAGTGATTTGGTCGTATCTGTTTCTGAAGAAATAACAATGCGGGATGCGTTGAAGGGAAAGATTCGCGAAGGAGGCATGGGTGAGGTCAAACCACACCACGAGTTTTCTGAGAAAGATGTAGAGAGCGGTGACCCTCGATTGCCTGATGGGGTGCACATATCTATATCAGTAGATCGTAAAAATGATAAATATCATCAGGTCGTAATTGACAAGCGAACGGGAGATGTTTTGCACGCAGAGGATGAGCCGCTTTCGATGCACCGCTCCACGAAAGATAAAAAAGACACGTAATTATGGAGGGAATGTCACTCAACGGAATATCAATATTGGAAAATGAGCTCGTTGAAAATGCTGCACGAGATCACGGTAAATATTTTGAGCATGCTCAATATGCCCTTGATTTTTTGCACACCTTCATAAAAAGCACCTCGTATGAGGGTGCATTCTTTCTGATGTTTCTTTCTTCTGTTGAGAAACATATAACCTTAGGTGTGTTGTCGGGTGTTCGGAGGCACCATGTTCAAGCAAATTTTAATTTTCGCTATGCGACCGAGGCTGGATCGTGGGCGGTCTATTCGTTAGCACATCCTGACCCCAGTCTTTTTGTTGAATTTGAAAGTGGTGGAACATTGGAGCCGACAAAAGAGCTTAAAAAGAAAATGTATTGTTGGCTCGACGAAAAGTATCCAGACGGAAGCGCCTCACTTAAGAGATTTAAAGATAATACTAACCGATTATCTTCACACGCCAATATTGTGGATGCGCAGCGTAACTTTGGGGAATTTGGTCGCGAAAAAATTACCACCTTCTTTTTTGATCAGGATCAGGAGCACCACATAAAGACCGATCTTTGGGCGGCGGCAAATCTTTCAATGGGGTTACTCGATCTTTTTTATGGTGTAAACAAGGAATATCCGCAATTGGTTTTTGGGGACGATTTTCTGTCTCGCATCCGAAAATTAAAAGCAGATAATGATGTTCTAAAGGCAGAAATGCTGAACCATCTCCGATTAAAACCTCACGTCAGTAAAATTAGAAAATCATAAATAGAGGTAGTCCAGACGAACGATAAATGAACAACTTGCTACAAGAATTAGAAAAACATTTCAGTGCTTTTATAGACCTGGAAAACACAGATGATTTTTATACTGGCCTCGTTTCTTATTTTCGTTTCATTGAGGAGACCTATCCCTTCAACGATATTGCCCACGCCCTATTTGCCTCTCAAAGTCGGAGGATCGGCACCCTGGCTAATGTGAACGGTTTGTATCGGATGATTGTTTTTGGTGAGACAGGGATCCGCGCTTCCATAAGTCCAATCTCGAAATCTGGTTCAGGAATCAGCACGTTCCATACGCACATGATTGAGACGGTGAACCGACTATGGAACGTGGAAAAAAGGAAAATAGTTTTAAACACTACGCGCGGGAACAAGAGCATTTGCTTGGTGGGGGAGGTGCTCCGTTGTTATCCGATGAAGGGAGATGCCCCAGAACGGTTTAAGATAATCACGATTCTTTTCAAGACGGAGACGGGGAAGTCTGCTGGCGAGGTCGCGGAGGTTTTAAGAAAGAATGGAGCCGACAAAACCGTACAAGACAATATTAAAAAGGAGATAAAAAAGATCAATGTCCTTTTCAGAGGCAACTGCGAAGTCATGGAAGACCTTGTTGTTCACACTAAGGTTAAAGGGAAGAATATCTATTCACTGAACAGGAAGCAGTTTGATTTCGAAACAAAGAAGTAGGTTGTTTACATCAAATCGAGCACTTCAAAATACGCCTTAAAACAAGGCGTATTTTTGTGCATGGAATTCATTGATACTGACTTCGGCACCTCCTGCTTTTGTGGCAGATGTGCGCGATGATTTAGGAATGGAGCTAAGTAGCAAGGCAAAAAATGAGTTAAGAGAAATTCTTGGCAAGGAGATCGACGCGGAAGTTGTCGATGGTTTTTCTGATGAGGATATAAACAACATTGGTTTGCTCCTTCTGAACACCCTAGCAGAGAGCTTGAAGATGGATGTTGCTGGTCCTGAATTGCGCGCACGTACGTGCGAATAGTTCAGGGTCTGTAATGAGACCCACAATACTGGGAGATAAGGGTTGGCGAACTCCATAGCCCCTCCTGGATGCCAATTAAATATGGAGACTTTATGTCCGATGCCCAGGAGCAGGATCTTCTGGCGGAGGGAATAAAGAAAAAGCGGGGTAAATAGGAACATCGTAAAATCATAATCCTACCCGATACTCAGGACTGCTTTTAGGACTAAGTGGAGTCACGGTAATAGTGGCTCTGGACAAGGAAAATATGGTTTCTGCGCTTGAGGTGAGAATAAAAATAATCACCGAGCAGTTGGGCAAGGGTCATGCCGCGCGCATGGCTTTTGTGCCTCCCGTCGAAGGGAATAAAGAAGAATGTACTAACACCACCCTTGGGGGCGACCTCTACTTACCATAAGACGCCCGCGGGTGGCGCTCCCCAGCCCGCCCTTAAAGGCAGGGGCTGGGGAGGGGCGAGAGAGATGAGACACGAGGACAGGAGGAAATGTGTGCCGCGCCCTCATTCAAAAACTGGATTGACGGTGTGATAGAATATTAAGGCTACACCAAGAGAATACAAGAATACTCACGGGGTTATTAGTATTTTTGCATATAAAAACGAGGTAACGACGCTCTTGGTGTAGCAACTAGAAGCATGTCGTTGCCTCATTTTTGTTTATATGAATACTCTAGACTTTACCACTCTCAAGGTTGCAAACTATAACCGCAAGTCTTCCGAGGCTGAGGACAGACAGGTGCTCTCTATTGGCAGCCAGATCGAGGAAGCTCGGCGGATTGCAGAGTTTTACAAACTCCCGCCATTCACAGAAGTGTTCCAGGAGGCAAAGTCTGCGAAGAAAGAGTTTGAACGACAGGAGTTTTCAAGGATGATGCAAATGATACATAGCGGGGAAGTAAACGCTATCGCTTGCTGGAAGCTTGACCGTCTTGCAAGAAATATGACCGAGGGCGGTCAGCTTATCGACCTCTTGAGCTCGGGTGTTCTCAAGGCTGTCATTACGCATGATAAAGTTTACTATCCTCATGACAACGTGATCGTAATGGCGGTTGAGTTCAGCCAAGGGAAGCAGTTTGTGAAAGATCTTTCAGTGAACGTAAAACGGGGGCAAACGAAGAAGGCGAGAATGGGGGTACCTCACGGGGTTGCTTCTCTTGGATTTTTGAATGACAAAACCGAGGAGAAGGGCAATCGCAGGTGGTTGGAGGACACTCTTCGCCTGGAAGCCATACGGGTACTGTTCAAGCTGTTTCTCACAGGTACTTACTCAGCGGGGAAGCTCCACAGATATGCCACCAATGAGCTAAAATTGACCACAGTGAAGCGAAAAAGGATCGGAGGTGCCTTGATAACCCTCTCTCGAATTTACGAGATCCTCAAGGATCCCATATACACGGGTTTCTTCTACTACGGCGGAGAACGGTACGAGCTCGATGAAAGGCTTCCAAGGCTCATTACCGAAGATGAGCACAGAAAGGTGCTGATGCTCCTCTCCAAGCGTCACATTCCAAGGATTCAACACCACGAAACAACCTTTGCTGGTTTTCTTCAGGCGGCAGATGGAAACTTTATCGGGCAAGACGTAAAGTACCAGCTCATCTGTGACTGTAAGCATAAGTTTGCCTACAGGAAGAAGGACCAGTGCCCTCAGTGTGGAGTGGATATAGCGGGGCTTGATAGCCCTAAGTATCTTAATTTTACGTATTACTACAACGTAAAGAGGAAGAAGGCGGGCCAAGAGTATAAATCGATCTCCGAAGAAAGCGTTGCCAGTGAGTTGATTAAATTTGTGGAGGAGAACCTCACTTTCTCACGCGATCTCTCCGAGTGGTCTAAGAAATATATTACCGAACTCCGCGATCGAGAGATCAATGAAAACGTCTTTTGGGAGCAGAAGCATCAGTCGGACATGGTGGAATACGAAGCCAAGAAATCTCGTCTACGCGAGATGCTTCGCGACCAGCAGATAACGGATTTGGAATACAGAGCTGACCTAGTGGTTTTGAATGAGCGGTATGCTTCGGTGGACATGAAAAGGAAACACGTTGATTGGTTTGCGCGAATGAATGAAATCGTTGACCTCACGCAGTGCGCACTCGATGTGCTCAAGAAGGGTAGTGTTCAAGCAAAACGCAACCTTCTTTCGAAGCTCGGTTCGAACCTAACGTGGGACGATAAAACGCTGAGTATTTCCAACAGTAAGGCGGTCAACAAGCTCGTCGAAGGAATGAAGCGTGCACGCGAGATAAATCAAAAGTTCGAACCTAAAAATACATTTGTAAATCAAAGCTTAAACAAAAAAACAGACCGTTTCCAGCCTGTTTTTTCTACCTTGCTCCGCGGGTAGGATTCGAACCTACGACCAATCGGTTAACAGCCGACCGCTCTACCACTGAGCTACCGCGGAATGCAGTCCGTATAATAGCAAAACACATGCATTTTGCAAAGCATGCCATTCTGGTGACCGAGAGGAGAATGTGTTGCAGAAACGCTCGCGCATCGGTATGATGTCCCCATAGTAATTCTAAAAACGTCCCATGTCCGTCATCAAAAAGAAGACTAAGATTATCGCAACCATCGGCCCTACGTCTGACAACGAGCGCACACTTACCAATCTCGTAAAGGCCGGCATGAATGTGGTGCGTCTCAACTTCTCGCACGGTGATCATGAGGGACACGAGAAGGTGGTGAAACTGGTTCGCCAGGTTGCCAAGAAGACCAAGACTCCGATCGCGATCATGCAAGACCTCTCAGGACCCAAGATCCGCATCGGTGAGTTTTACCAGGATCGCATCCAATTAAAGAAGGGTACGGTTTTTACCCTGACAACCAAGAAGTGCGTGGGCGACGAGACTATGGCCTACGTCAACTACAGCAAGCTCCCCAAAGAAGTAAAGAAGGGGAATTTCATTCTTCTTGATGATGGTCGCAAAAAGCTCGAGGTGATCGAGGTTCGTGGACACGAGATCCGCTGTCGCGTGCTCGTGGGCGGAGAAACGAAAGGCCGCCGCGGAGTCAATCTTCCCGGTGTACCGCTCTCGCTTTCATCGCTTACCGATAAAGACCGCACGGACGTTCTTTTTGGGATCAAGCACGACGTGGATTACGTAGCACTCTCCTTTGTGCGTCGGGTGGAAGATGTACAGGATTTGCGCGCGATCCTCAACAAGGAGCGCCCGGATGTCGGCATCATTTCAAAGATCGAAACAGAGGAGGCGATCGAGAATATCGATGCGATCATTGCTGCATCTGACGGCATCATGGTTGCGCGCGGCGACTTGGCGGTGGAGGTTCCTCCACAGCGTGTGCCGATCCTTCAGAAGATGATCATCAATAAATGCAATCGTGCAGGCAAGCCGGTCATCATCGCCACGCAGATGCTTGAGTCGATGATTCGTTCATCGGTGCCGACGCGTGCCGAAGTTTCCGATGTCGCCAACTCGATCCTCGATGGCGCGGATGCGGTAATGCTCTCAGAAGAAACAGCGCTTGGCGAGTACCCGGTCGAGGCGGTCTCGATGATGACGCAAGTGGCGGAAATGATCGAGCAGAATTATCCGCACCGCGAGATCCTGCACGAGGAGATCTTGGGAAAGGCGAGCGGTCTGTCTGAGGATGAGAAAGAGATCGTGGACGCGGTGACGTACAACGTGGTGAGTACCGCGTATGCGATCGGCGCGAAGGCGATCGTGGCGCTTACGGAATCGGGATTTACCGCACGCATGGTTTCGCGGTATCGCCCCAAGCAACCGATCATTGTGATGAGCCCGAATGCCAAGACTGCCAATCAGGTCATTCTTTCGTTCGGCTGTATTCCGGTGGAGATCTCGCCATTCAACTATGTGGGTCAAGTGATGAATACGGTACGCAAACATGTCCTTGCTAAGAAGATCGCCAAGAAAGGGGACAAGGTGGTGATCGTCGCAGGTGTGCCGTTCGGCAAGCGCGGCGGAACCAACCTGCTTATCGTAGAAACGATCTAGCACGCATATGTATATCCGCGTACGGGTAACGCCGGGTGTCAAAAAGGAATTTTTCCGTGAAGCGGGAGAGCAGCGCTTTGAGGCGGCGGTGAGCGAGCCGGCAGAAGGAAATCGGGCCAACCGGCGGATTCTCGAGCTTGTGGCAGAGCATTACCATATCTCGGTAAAACAGATCCGGATCATAAACGGGCACCATAGTCCGGCAAAGATGCTCTCGATTGACGACACGGCGGCCTCGGGAACAAAACCAAAAGAGTGAATATGGTATACTAAGTACAATAATCGGAGCTTGCTCCGAGGAACCTTTATCAGAATAATGTATATGCGCTATGAATATTAATATCAAAGCGACAGGCGTTGAAATGACGGATGCAATCGCGCAGTATGTGACAGAAAAAGTTGAGAGCGTGTCAAAATTTCTTCGCCCCGAGGACGCCGAGAATGCCACTGTGCAGGTCGAGATCGGCAAGACCACGAATCATCATCAGGCGGGCGCAGTATTCCGTGCTGAGGTGAATCTCAATGCTCATGGCGCATTTTTTCGTGCAGTTTCTGAGCAAGAGGATTTGTATGCGGCGATCGATGATATGAAGGATGAGCTCGCGCGCGAGATCAAGACCAAGAAAGCGAAGGACAAGACACTGATGCGGCGCGGTGGGGCAATGCTTAAGAATTTAATGCGCGGGTGGGGTAAAGGAAATTAATATGGTAGGGATGACACAACGCGATCTTACGAATTGGGCGATCTTTTTGGTGATGGCAATGGGCACCACGGTGTACCTCGTATCGTTTGCGCGGTTGGTGGGGCAGGAAAACGAAATGCTCGCTTTTGCCTCGGCAACCACGACAGTAGCTTCATCAAGCGCCGAAAAGTCACCTACAGAAACCACTACACAATCAACAAAAAAAATCATGAATGCAACATTTACCACAAACCTCGGCTCGTTTGAGGTTGAATTTTATTCCGAGGCAGCACCCAAGACGGTTGAGAATTTTACCAAACTCGCCAAGAGCGGTTTTTATGATGGCACGCGTTTTCATCGCGTGATCAAGGGCTTCATGATCCAGGGTGGTGACCCGAACTCAAAGGATGTAACACTGCAAGCTCGCTGGGGGACAGGGGATCCGGGGTACAAGTTCGCCGATGAGATCAATCCTAAAGCAGAGCCGTATCTTACTGGCTACAAGCGTGGCGTTTTGGCGATGGCGAACTCAGGCCCCGATACGAACGGCAGCCAATTTTTTGTGATGCACGCAGATTATCCGCTTCCGCCGAACTATACGATTTTTGGTCACGTGACGAGCGGTATTGAGGCGATCGATACTATTGCCAGTACGCCGACAACAGGAGGTCCGTACGACCGCCCGCTTTCCGAGGTGGTGTTGCAGTCAGTGGTGGTGAAGTAATAGAAGAATCGATAGCAGCAAAAAATCCCCTATAGGGGATTTTTTGCTGCTATCGAGAACAGAAGTAATTAGTCTTGCTCGCGCCAGCCGTCATTCTTGTTGCGCTCGATTCGGTCGCGAGACTCTTCGGGGGTAAGTACCATGCCAGTTGCAGGGTCGACCTCAAGTGATTCGCGGCCAGCATCGGGAGATGTTTCCTTCTTCGGTGCAAACGGATCTTGTTCCATAAATATAAGTAAGACCTATGAGTAAAAAATGGGCACACTCTTGTTAACATTGCAGCAATAGACGTTACACTCTACTGTTTTGGGCATGAACTCATATGACCCGCACTACATGGCGCTCAAGGAGACAAAATTGCAAGAAATCATCAACAAAACCAAGACCGTTACTA
>Ga0208375_1001183_pt1 | contig 31008 bp, 38 predicted proteins | sample RifOxyD1_FD_184038 | JGI IMG/M metagenome (GOLD analysis project Ga0208375, IMG submission 184038) | Soil microbial communities from Rifle, Colorado - Rifle Oxygen_injection D1 (SPAdes) | ecosystem: Environmental > Terrestrial > Deep subsurface > Rock core/Sediment | place: Rifle, Colorado...
TAATTCTTGAGACTTTTCATATAAGACACGCATAATTGTATTGAATTTGGATTCTAATTTTGGGTGTGTCTTACCAACTTCGGATAAATCTTTAACAAGCTGACCATATGCTTTTCTGAAATTATCAACTGGCTTTTTGTAATTTTTGGTATAGTAATTAGATTCTGCGCTTTCTACAAGCTTGGCTAGAGTATGTATTTGAGAGGCAAGTCGTGGGTCAGACATAATAAAATCCCTTACTATGAGGTTATGAGTTTGTACTCATAACCTCATAGTAAAAGACTATTAAACAGATTAACCGCCAGCGCCAGCAGTTTTTCCTTGATCCTGAACAGCACTTATAGCCCCTACTGCCAGGCCACCCGTGTGATTAAGGGTCAAACCCGATAAAAGGGAAGGTTTCTTTGCTCCAACTGCCAGTAAAGGTATTACAGTGTTGCTATGGGTATTCAGTTTTGATAAACTTACACTTCTTTGATTTACACGATTGTAATAGGTTGCCATATTTTCTCCTTATAAAGTTATTTAATAAATTCTATGTGATTAACTATTTTTTGAACTCCTCTAATTTCTGAACTTCTCTAAGTAAAGTTCCTTCCAGATCATCTATAACAACTTGCACTCTTTGCAAATCTGTTGTTACATCTCGGATGTTAAGATTCCTTAACATTTTAGAAATCTGATAGAAATGTTCTTTAAAGGTGAAAAAATTGTCATATGTCTTAGATAAATCTATACGAGGGGATTTAATTGCTCGGGCCAATACCATTATTTCTGAAGAAAGTCTATTTGTTTTCATACTAAACCTTTCTGGGTTCATTTTCTTAAAGATACCCATTATATAGGCATAATTTTCTTTATGACCAGCTTCTTCGGCTAGGTCTTTAGCTTTCTGCCACAACCTTTCATCTTCTTTTTTAATCAGCTTTGATGGCATTTATTCCATCTCCTATCTGTCATTGCAGCATTACGACATTTAATTCCACAATATTGAACTTTTAAGTCAGCTTTATTGTTTACGCTTACAGAAAGATCATCTCCACACTGTTTACAAGATATAATTTTTCTAGACCTTCTACATTCAATAGAACAGTATTTGCAGTACGTTCCCGCTTTAATATAAGACTCAGATACCAAAAATGAATTTTTACAAGAAATGCATTCTTTCCATATCCATTTAGGTCTCTCTAAATCTGCATGATGATTTGGACATAAAATAGCTAAATTTTCTAAGTCATCATTGTAATGATTTCCATCTATATGATGTATATCCAACCACCTATGTTCTCCACATACTTGACACCCTGTAATGTTACGGTCTTTAAGAAGAAAATTTATTAACCTTATGTTTGTTAAACCGATACCCGTGATTTTGACTTTCTGGTTTCCTCTAAATAAAGACATCTTATTGGCTTGAGCTCTTATTTTTATGACACTCATCTTCAAACGATCTTGCATTTCAGACCAAGTGGCCGTCAGGAATTCAGATTTCAAATATTCTATTTCATCTTCTGTCCATGTGTGTGATGGATTTCTACGTTTTTGTTTAGCTTTTTCTAAACTTTTATCACGATCGAGGGTATTTGTCTTTACTACACCGGGCATTAGTCTTTCTTAGCCCCAGAGAGCTCTTTTTGTATGCTCCTCAAAAGCTTCAGAGCTTCTGGTACCTTATTTCTATCTAAATCTTTTACCGCTTTGTCAATTAACTCTTTTACAGATGCAGGATCAAGAGAAACATCAGCTTCTTTGTTACCCGCTTCTACACCTTTAGCTAATCGAAATATATTTGAAGCTAACCTCTTGTACATCATTTCTCCATTAAACGTTTTAGGGTCAATTTTTATATCAATATTCAAAATTTTGCAAAACCCTATCTAAATCTTCTAGGCCTTTAGAACCTATTTCTTGGGTTGCTTTTTGTGCTTTGATTACCAAGTCTTTTAGATCGGAAATAGAAGGCAATACTTGGTGTCTATTCAAAACCTCAAAATCTCTATTAGACCTATGTAGTAGGTCGAGTATCTCATCAAAAGCAGGTTCAATTTTGTCACGTAATATTTCATTGATATCTTCTACAATAGAATCTGGACCGGTTTTTGCTTCTAAATCTTTAGATATTCTCATCAATTCTGAAGATATAATATTTAAGTTCATTAGAGTTTCTCCACTTTATTAAATAACCCTATCAAAGAAGATTCCAAAGCAAAGGAGCTAGAGGTTAATTGGTCTAAAGTTTTTTGAACAATTTTAGACTGTTCTTTAACCGTGTCAAAATTTGGGTTATTCTTATGGAGGGAATATACATTAGATCCATAATTGTAATATTGCTTTTCGAAATTAGATAGAACCTTATTTAGGTCTTTGAAAGACCCCCTAAGAATCATTTCATAATGTAAAAGATCCGCATGTGTAGGACTTGCTACTTTAAAAGCTTTATCGTCTTCTTGGGCACTTTCTACCAATTTGGCCAACCTTAAAATTTTCTGATACGTATCCGTTTTACTCATTGAATATTCCATATGGATACTATCTGTATGGATAGTATTTAAGTTCAGGTTCCTTTAGATCTTTTCTAAGTCTATGTCGTAGATTTCAGCCATACGATTGAATAGATCTGATGCGACCTCTTCTAATTTCTTATAAATTGCTTGTGCCTTCTCATCTCCTCGGACTATCTTGTCAAGACTCAATAGAGACCCGTTAAGTTTAGTCAAAGCTCCTATTGTCATAGAGTCTGCTTTTTGTTTAGCCGAAGTTTTATCGGATTCTACTGATTGTGCTAGTTTATAAATATCCTGGGCTAATTTCTTCATTTTAATCCCATTCCAACTTGGAACTTATCTTAATATCTTACTCTATCTATGCCATAAAGATTGGCCAGCCCCTTTGTCAACTCGGATGCCGCCACATCTACTTTCTTGAATAAATTTTCAGTCGTTCTATCCCGCCATACTACCTTATCTAAACTCAAAAGTGCTTTATCTAAAGCGACCAAAGCTTCTATAACTTCTGGTTTAAGGCGATCTTTCATTGCCTTATTCTTTGCATCCATTTTTGAATCGGACTCTACAAATTGTGCAAGTCTGTAAATATCTTTTGCTAATTTATTCATTTTCCACCCCTTCAATTTTATTCATTTTCCACCCCTTCAATAATCCCGCGTAATTTCGAGGCATATTTACTCAATTCAGCAAAATCTCTTTCTATGTCATCTATAGTTCGATACATATCGTCTAAAATGATAAGAGCATGAGAATTGCCTCGGAAATCAATAGTAAAGTCTTCAGAACTATCTTTTATCTGTCCTAAAGGAACATTGACTATAAGACTCATCAAACGTCCATATTTACGTAACAGATAATCTCTCTTAGAAAACATAGATGTTTTCTCAACACCTAACTCTTGAGAAATTTTCATCAATTCTGATGATATGGTATTTAAAGTATCCACAAACACTCCATCAAAAAGTCACACGCCAGACAAACGTTAGTGTCATGGTGCCTGGCTTATTAATCACATTAAAATTTCGTACATTTAGGAAAGTATCATATGACCTTCTGTCTATAGCAGCATCGTTCCAATCTGCTTCTGGAATTGTGTTAACAGATAACGGAGCGCTTATATCTATAGGGGCACATACTATACCCATCTCTACTAAAGGACCTACCGCTTCTGACGTGCTAAACGTTACCGTAAAATCAAGTATGTTTGTGGGTATAGCGGATACGTTTCCATCACCATCTATAAAATCAATACTACTAAATTGCTTACGGTCTATCTCTGCATATAAAGACCCCTGTGTTGCAGAGGCAGCAGGCACACTTTGTAAGTTCCATCCTGTATCGCCAGTACCAACTGCTAATGCAAAAGCCCCTGCTGTGGGTTCTGTAGGGTCCGCTACCAACCTTGCAACAAAAATTGAGGCGTCGTTGGTAATAACATTTTTCCCTAAGTATTCCAAGGACTTAGACTGTCCTTCTTCCTCTAATTTGTACCAAATTTGACCCGTAAACGGGAAGGATTTTTGGCATTCAGTAATAGGCGGATGTTTAATCATTCCCGACATTTAGTTTCTCTGTTTCATCTTGTTTATTTAAGGGGTCATGTCCTTTATCCAGGTCAATTTGGATAGGGTCCTCACCTGGAGTTTGAAGGACAACAGACAAAATTTCTGCTTGTATGGATTTTCGGAACACATCGTGCCCACGCATAGCTATCTCCTGAATTTATTTTAGGTTTTTACAAACGGATTATGATGAGGAGAGAAGTGACATGGATAATGCTTTGATAGACAGATTTGGAATAGAAGAAACAGAAAATCCTATGCCACCTAATTTTGATATGAAATGTGAATGTGGTGGAAGGATCCTTGTCACTATGGATTTAAAATTGAAGTTATCTGTAGGCTACAATGGAATGCCTTTTTCTAATGGATGTTTGAAATTCACATGTTTGTCCTGTCAAGAAGTAAGGTATATCCCTATATGGGAAAGAAATGAGAAAGACCAAATGGTAATGTTTGGATATGGCAATGTCAGCTATTGATAAGAAATTGTGTATTTTATTTGATGAAGAACTTCCGTCAGATCTATTCCCACCTACAAGGTCCATCACAGATGTTTTAGAGGAAACCAAAAATAAAAAATTGCGATGGGAAGGGTCTGGTAGGTTACATCAACAGCCTCCAAATATGCAAAACGTACCTAGACCTGTTGCGACAGCTTATTTTAATCCAACAGAAATAGACCTACCTCGACAAAGAATGATGGAAGCTTACAGAAGTTTTTTCTTAGATGGAACTGCCGGTTCTATTTCTGATTTCTATAGCTCAATCTCTTTTCGAGATCAAGAACGGTGAATAGGTATTCTAAAAAGATAGAAATATTATTCAACTTAGACCCAGACACTAGACCTTGGTGGCAAAGAGAAGGTCTCGAGAATGAAGACCAAATGAGGTGTCCTTGGTGTAAGGGTATAGCAGAAGCTCCTTTCGAACCAATGGATTATGGTGGTAAAGCTCAAATGGGTCCATATGGCTGTTTTGAATGTGATGCTTCTCAGATACACCCATATGACTTAAATAATGAAAACTTAATCTGTACTAAAGAAGAAAGACAAACAGGTTGGTGGAAAGGGAACAAATGAGTGGGTTTGACAAAAAATTGCTTCTTTTATATGAAGAATTACCAGAAGACATGATACCAAATTATGATAAATACGCAAAACCACATTATATAACTATAGACGCAACAGAAAGCATAGTCATAACACTCCCATCAATAGTCTCTAATCAAACCATAACTATTAGGAATACGGGGAATAGTCAGGTTATTATTCAGATGCCACACGAGGTAATGTATGATGAATAAAGCATTAGATAAGAAATTATGGCTTCTGATGGATAATGAAGATCCTGTACCTACAGACCTATTTCCACAAGTCTACGTCTACATAGATTCTGGCTACTCTAATATAGAGATAAATATCCTTGCTAGAATGCAAGAAGAATTTGAGGAAGGTAACCTATATTTTAGAAATATCACAGAAGATTACTTGGCAAGATGTGACTTTGAATTGAACGGGACTCCACATGAATACACTGAAGAGGAAATAGCCGAGATGAACCAGACTTTAATAGAAATGAGCAGAGAATATATTCCTTACAGAGAAAACAGATGATACTCTCTTTAGAGAAAAAGATATGGATACTATTTGATGATGGATTGGCTCTAGCCTTACCGGAGGACTTGTTCCCAAGAATAGACATACCAGAATTGACTATAAATATGAAAGATATGACTTCTGAGTGGAATATAAGAGAAGAGATAGGGATCGGAGTAGCAAACCTTCGAGGAATAGCCAGGCTGGAGATGTATAGATAATGTCTTGGGACAAAAAACTATGGATGTTGATGTCAGAAGATAAAGAAGAATTGCCACCTGGATTGTTTTCATCCAGACCCGCGATTGTAAAATTGGAGGGTTTTCCAGTAGGTGTTATCCAAAACTGGAAACCATCTGAAAGAAACTTAACTCAAAATAGAGTATATGAATTAAGAGGCCGTTTTAACCACCTAGTGGCAATAGACGATTTTGCAGGGTTTCCGGATGAATAATATAGATAAAACTATTTGGATGCATTTAGATAATGGAACAGAGGAAACAGTTCCATGGCCTTCCCAAACACAAAATCCTTGTAGCGAAATCCATGTCAGAGCAGAAGTAATAGTTCCTTTACCTGAAAATTATCGTTTTGTGTTTCCAAATTTAAGACGTGTAGACATGTCCATACCCCCGCCATATGTAATAGAACGAGTTCAACCGACCAGTCAAATTACAGATCAAAGGTTTGATTTAATAGACAGGGCTAGACGCTTGTCAGAGTCTATTCAGTTAGAAGACGCCAGACGTATCTTAGAGGCTACTTTGCCAACAGCAGAAATGACAGAAATTCAAAGAGAAGAAGATGAAAGAGTTTACAGAATATTAGACAACATTGTAAGAGAAGGAAGTTTTGAAAGTATCAATTCTTTAGTCAGAGCTCCCGTAAATGTTCCACCAGTCGCCGAAGAAAACTCTGTAGCAATCACTAATGAAGAGTTACAATCACCAATTGGGACTCACTATACAGATAGATATGATTAAGGGGCTCCCGCAGTCAAGGCCTTTTCGTATGCAACTAAATGAGATGTGGTAGCTCCTAACGTGACCATTATGTACCCTTCATCATTCCAGTGTCCTAAATCTAAATTACTCCACAATACATCAGACCCATTCATACCAGATGACCCTAATATAAACATACCGGTATAATCGTAACTTTCCCCCCTGCTTTCTGATCCCCCTGAAGAGGTAGACGATTCGTCATCGTTCATACCAGATACTATGTCATAAGTATCTCCTGAAGGGGTATCTACCAGCTCTTGTGTTAATTCAAATCCAGATACTCCCGCAAAGTTATTTAGTAGATCTGTTCCATTTAGATTGGAAACGTTAGCTATGAAGAGTCTAGAATTGTCAATATATATGGATGTAGGTAACTGATATTGATCTGTAAAAGCTGTATCAATACTTACTTCTATTAGCCCGTCGTCATGAGCCACATGTATAAGTCCAGTCTCTCCGGAATCTTCTGTATGGGTTATATCTAGAGGATTGGCAAAATGTCCTCCAGATCTCATTATGTTCCAGCCTATCTCCAGAAGGGTTTCTGTTGTTGTAGTGCTACTATCCCCACCCCACGCAGATGTACTCCAAGGTTGGTTACTCCATCCGTTCCAGGTAGTAGTTGTAGTTACAGAAATAGATGGATCAGAAGACGGTTCTTGACCACCCCACTCAGAAGATCCCCAAGCTTGTTCTCCCCATCCTTCCCAATTAGGGTTTGTGAAAACTCCATCATTGAACTCAAATATAGGATTAAAGGCTATCCTTTTTTCTACTATAGGAGTGCCTTCGTTTAAGGTGTGGTCAAAACCGTCCACATCTGTTTGATCAGGAGACTTGACATAATTTGCCCAGTTCAGGACGTGTCTATGTCCATAGACTCTACGATTAGAGTCACTTATCTTGTGTGGTGGCTCATTCAGGATCAATACCGTAGGATCGTTCAGAAGAGATGTGTACGCTCTTTCAAAACCCCCATAGCTCCATGTAACAGCCTGAGGGTGTTTTGCTCCTATATTATTCAGAACCCATTGAACAGGGTATCGACCTCTATCTGTACCACCAATGACTTTGCCTGGAACATTCAAAGTCATCTGGAAGGCTACATTCTTCCAGTAGTAATAAGTCATGGTGATAACTTGAGAAACGGTAACTGCATTAGCTAAGATGATAATACCCGCAGCACCAGAGACAGAAGAGACTGTGACAGGAGATCCATTGACTAATACCGTCACATCAGATGTAGAAGCAAGTTCAGGGGATGTTTGATTCTTGGATATAGGTCCACGTTCGGTATATATGACAGTTCCAGACACATTCGTTAAAACTTCGGTGTGTTGTATTGGGGTATTGGACCCCAACCTATCTCTATTTCTGACTCCTTCCCAATAACGTCTTACATCATCATAACCATGATCCCAAATGTTTTCTATCTTAGCAGAATCATCCGCATTTGATATGAAGTCTATAAGGTCTGAAAACAAGAACCTAAGTACATATAACGTATGGGCTGGTTTTATCAGCTTCAATAAGAAATTAAGCTTTACCGCGATGTCTTGGAAATTCTGACTTATCTCGTCAGTTAATTCAAAATCTACTCTAAATCCAAATTGGTCACTTATATCGTAAGCACTGTGGGGTTGTCTAGCATCCTTGAAGTTTTCTCGTATAGTAGCTACATTAGTTTCACCTACAAACTTCTCAATACCTTTTTTGATATTTTCTGGAGTAGAACCACCAAAGAATATTTCCACGAGAGATAGAATAAACTGCAAAAACTCTTGGCTGCTGAATATGCTGAGATTTAGGTTCTTGTTTAAGGCCAGCATTGACCCTAATTTTTGATACGCTATGTCGGCTCTGTTTGATCCATATTCTGGATTATTGAAATAAGTATCACCCTGGAGATCATCTATTGCTAAGCGTATGCGAGAAAACTCTATTGCATAGGCTCTTAACGCTATAGAATAATTAGGACCAGTGATGCTGGAGCTGTAATTGGACGGAAGAATATTTCTTAAATCCTTTTCAATTTCTAAAGTTTTCGTCATCAATCGACGACGATATTCTTTACCTTCCCTTCCTTTCTGATTGAAGGTCTTCCTGTTGTGTATGTCCAACGTTCTAAATAGATCTACAGCCATGTATTCTCCTCATTGGAAGTCCTTTAACAAATCGATTATTTGTCTTGTCTAAGAGTAAATATGTTTTGTTTAGGTGTCACAAACTCAAGTTATTGAATATTGAAATTCTCAACCTTAAGGAAATTCTATGAGTGATAATTTTTGTAAACTTCAAGAAGAAAAGCTGAGACATTACAATATTGACTTTGCTGTAATGGCAAATGATTTATCTAATGCTTTGAAATTTTTAGGACGTAAACAAGCTATTGAGTTTCTCTACACGTATCTCCAGGGTATATATGACCAAACTCAGCCTGATTTTACGTATTCAGAAATACGTGTAAAAGGAAATTTTGGTGGAAGTAAACGAAGATCCACCATTGAAGGAAAACTTGGGGTAAAACCTGAAAATGTCCTGTCAAACATGTCAGGAAAATATAAAATAAACGACACGAAACATGAGATAATTGTTACGTTAGACTTAACAGGTGCCAACCCTCCTCCGTCAACAGTACATCAAGAACCTTCTGAGCCTCCTATTCCAGTTACCGTATGGGTAACAGATACAGAATAATTAGGGTCAGCGATACTGTATCTGTAATTGGACGGGAATGTCCAAAATTCTAAATAGATCTACAGTCATTAGGACTTCCAATATTTTTATATACAAAGAGACTACTTGTCTTAGTATTTAAATAGGATAGTCGTTATATTGTTATAACCCTTTCAAGGTAACTAACATGACAAAGTTTTACAAGGTACAGATTCAGGGCCTTAGATCAGACAAAGATGATGTCAAAAAACATTTCGCTAACAAACGCTATTATTCCCCGGAGAAAGCTTTTAAAGAAGTAGAGACTTTTCTACGCACTTTGGATTGGGATCATATAGGGAACGAAAATAATGAAGAACATCTTGGTATGCAAGAACCGGAATTCAAACATGATATGTGTCTAGAGTTTGAAACTCGAGACAATGAATCTCTACATGTGTATGAGTATCTTACTGCATACCCTAAAATGGTACGGGTATTACAGCCTTATAAGGTACGATTTTTCCCATATACAGTTGAAAAAAGCGTCAAAATAATTGACGGGATAACGTACACAGGTCCTTTGGTACGAATAAAGGGTGATCCTGGGTATTGGAAACAAAAATATTTCGCAATTAATATTTTTCTAGGGGTTGAAGACCTAGAACTCATTTAAATGAGAAAATCACCTAATCTCCTTTATTCATCTTAGATTTATCACACTACAATCGTTACATCTCATATAAACCCGTTAAAGGAGTTAACTGTGAGATACTCGGCTCAAAATGCTTTGCAGATTGTTACGAATGGTAATGCTCCCGATTATCGTGCTTCTCTTTGCGAGGCAATAGCGTGTTTTTCTTACGAGGGGTTCTCTATCAAGAACATCGCGGGTATCCTAAACGTTTGCAAAATACCTCCCATCAGCAACCGAGCCAAAAAGTGGGGATACGGGTCCGTCCGTAAGGCTCTGGTAGAATACGTTAAAAACAATCCTTAGAGCTTCTGATTAATTATTTTTAGTGAAAATAATTGTCCAATCTTAACATGGAACCTGGAAAAGAAATAATTTTGCAACGTGCCAAAGATGATTGTAATGATTTTATCTTTGGTGTTCAAGTTAACAATCTATCTCTGTCTAAATCTATGTATAGGGGCATCCATACGGCAATGACTGACATACACTATGGAAAAGATGTTGCAAAAGTATGGGAAGAAACTGTCTCACAAGAATATATCGATCAATATAATAAAATGTAAGAGACATAATTGCTTAGGTGTCTTTCTTACTTTTGACGAAGTTTTATGATCCTTTAGTGTAGTTTTTCATGTAGGAGATATTTATGACTATACAAAAATTTGCCTTATATACAGGCGTAATGTTGACAGAATCTTCTCAAAAGGCTCTAAGACTCTGGTGGTTAGAGACTGTTGGGATCTTAGAAAAAGATATTTATTGTCATCACATGACTATTGCTTTCAAACCTTCTTTAGAGGAACTTTCTACCACTCCAGTTGGGGATCAATTCCGATTGAAAGTTATCGGTTTCGTAAATAAAGAAGGTGTACAGGCTGTCGTTGTAGACGACAACGGTATTTCAGCTAATAAATTCCCGCACCTTACCGTTGCTACAGATGGAACCCCTCCATTCCAGTCTAATAAAAGGTTGGAAACTTATGGTTACGAAAAGGTTCATGGACCTACATTAACTGGTAGAATAGGTTATTGGGACGGAAAGACCGAAGTATATACTAATCCAATAATTTCAAACATCCTATGATGTTTCTTTCTGAATATCCTATTATTAAAATCGTTTCTTTTATATAACCAACAAAGGAGTACACGATTTTATGTCAACAATCCTATGCGTACTTTGTGTTGCAATATCTGTTCTAGCGACTGTAGTTTTTCGTTGTATGAAATGTCCCGCCAATTATGTATTCCATAAATGGGTTCACCGAAGCTCCGTCGGAGGAATGAAATTCGGTGGGTACAATTTGTGGTATTATGAGTGTGATTGTTGCCGGTCTAGGGCTGTGAAAGGAGACGTTCACAAGGCTCATTCTGAGGTGAATTGGAACTGGGTGCATAATAGAACTAAAGATATTCGATAAATCTCTATTAGCTAAGATATGCTAAGACCTCAAACTTGTCTGATTGCATTTTAGTAAAAGTCAACACCAATACACTATTAGAAATAGAATTAGGAGAAAAAGGATCTGCTTGATTAGAAAAAGCCAAGTCCAAATTCATTCTTCCAGAATCTTGGGCAAACAAATGAGAATGCTCTACCCCGTCCTGTTCTATGCCAAAATCATTCAAAATTTGAACTGCTTTTTGTAACCCATGTTCCGCTTTGACATAGTAGGTGTTGCCATCAAGATATTTTGACAACTCAGCATTGATTTTAGATCTCAACTTTGAGTCTAATCGAGATTTTGAGTCTAGTCGAGATGCGGAAATTATATCTTTCGCAAGTCTTAAAATTTTATCGCTTATCATAGATACTCCAAATTAAAAATCATTCCCAAAAGCATCTGCATTAGTCGTATAGGTTATCACCACTTCTCCTAAAGTCAGGTACTCCATAACAAACGCTTCAATGTCTGAAGTACCTGACTCACCGTCTACAATATAAGTTACAGACCATGTAGATCCTTCAGGTGTTTCGCCTTTAGGCAAAGATACAAATACCCTGTTTGCTGTCAAACCTTCTTTGTTTTCTTCAGTAGTATACCCGGTTATCAAAATACCATCCGCACCTATTATCAAAGAACTATAAGGGTTGCTTTTAAGTTCATTGAAATCGCCTTCTTGATCATATAACGACAAAGGTTGCTCGTTTTGAAATACTCCTCTATGTGTTGTACTAGGGCCTCCTCCAGTAGAAGTGCTGAAAGTCAATTGTTGACTTAATAACCACACGTCCGCTGTTTGTCCCTCAACCACCATAGTAGCGTCTGAATCTAAATCATCTCTTAAGATCAGAGATCCGTCGCTTTTATGCATTCTGGTTAAAGGTTGCACTACATAGGACACCTCGGGTACTTCTTTGATGACATGGACTACATCAGATTGATGTAGGTCCTCCCCTATCTGTAGTCGGTTTATCAGGTAGGATAGATTAGTACGTATCTGTTTATCGATGTCTGCCTGATCTGCATTGTCTTTCAAAACTACCGTACAGGCTATGACTACTTCATTTTCTATGGATTGTTTTGTTAAAACGTCCGCTGTTACATGTCGTTTTTTATCCACCTTTGCGGCTACTAACTGTAGAACATTGTTTACAGAATATGTTACTTTGAAATTCTCTTCCGCAGTATAGCTGACTAAAACCTTTGACCCATTGGTTATATTACCCGCATCACTCCTTGCTATCTTTGGAGCTGTAGTAAGACTACCAGCCGTTAAATAATAATCAGGATCAGAACTGTCTTCTATATCACTTACATATGTGATTGTACCAGAAGCATTGGTAACCACTATAGTAGACATGTCTACCCCAACAGAGGCTAAAGACACTGCTGACGTTCCAACTAGAACTATCTCTTCATCTTCTACATTGATACTAGATCCAGTCGGGATGCCATTTGCTTGTACTATATTTATTTGATCACTTGCCTCAACAGAGTATCCAAATAAAAGAGGGTCTTCAGATTTCACGAGACTATAATTCGCAGATGTTAAAGTGCTGGTGTCACTAACGATACTTGATATAGAATTTATAGGTTGTTTAGTAGGTATAAATGGATCAGAATCTCTATATTTGTAATCACCTAATACAAGGTCATCTTCAGAAACGTCAGGTTGAGGACGGTCCGTGTCTAATTGTATGGTCCTATAATCTACGACCGTCACTCCAGTCAGATCAAAATCTTCTCCTGTACTGGAGTTGCGTAACCCATACCCTACATCTGCATCATCTAACATAGCGAACAAGGGCGTACTTTGAGTGACATTTGATGATGTAGTCCTAAAGGTTAGGTCAGAAGCTTCGCCTACAGCTACAAATCTCACATTAAGGTCTTGATTATATTTAAACGCAAAAGTCTCTTCTACCTCAACAAGAGCCGTGCCTTGGACCCAAAGGTCTACCTTACCACCAATGTGTTTTCCTCTAACATCATCCCAATCTCTCATCATTAGGTCTTCATCAGCTTCTACTACTCTGGCACGATGAACTCCAGATGTATCCAAAGCTGCTCTTAAGTATCCGCCACTAGTGCCCGTGTCAACGCTCACGTAGCTTAACATAGCCCGCTCTGCCAGACTTGTATTGCTTTCTTTGTCTCGCCCGAACGACGTAGCTTCTCTGTTAGTGACTTTACTAAACCCAGATGCATTGGATGAGGATATAGATCCGGCAGCTACATTTCCAGAAGACCCAGCAGTTACTGCTTCTATAGGTATTGTTAACTCATAATAACCTGTAGCAGTATTGAGGTATGAGCTAGCACTGGCAGAGCTCATGGTTTTTGTGATCGTAGACACGAAATTGACAGTTGACGTATTCGTTTTGCTTTGGAATACCGTGCCAACCAATGCTACTATATCCTGAGTTGGTGCGGTTGTTCTTTGTAAAATAGCTTGACCTATTGATTTCTCAGAGCCTAATCTTGAGGTCAGAGAATTCATAGCTAATTTTTCAAAAGATTCATCTATAAGAGTCTGAGTCTCTTGCTCAGTCAAACTCATTGCCTTGGCTAAGGCTTGTTTGTATTTAGAATCAGAATATAACACACTGGACCCAGAGCCATTAGGGTCATCAATCTGAAATAAAGTCAAAAAACTTTGTGACCTACTGACAAAGTCAATAATAAACCATAATCTGTTAGCCTCCCAAGCAGGAGGGTCAACATGTATATCTCTGGTCACAGACCCAGGTCTTATATCTATATTGGATTGGACTCGTAATATCTCTGTTATCAAGTCCTGTTGGATAGTATTTAAAGTTCTAGGGGTTAAGTCTTTTATCCGTGTACTCAATATGACAGGTAGTCCCGTTAACTCACTTGTATAAACACTTTCATACTCTACTGATAGATCCGGATCATATGCAACAGCAGTAGCTACATAATATAGCTCTTGAGTATTTGCTACAACAGAGAACAACTCCTGTGCTTCTTGTCTCTGTGGATAGGTATCATCATCCGGACCATTTGTACGAATGTGAAAAAATGAATATTTATACTGATATTCGATAGTAGATACAGTAGTTACAGTCTCAGTAACTCCATTGATTATAGCTACTCGATCCGTAGTCTGAGTAGTAGATATAACATTCTCCGCATACTCTTTATAATCATCTACAAGGCTCACATTGAGTAAAGTATACCCGTCGAGACCACCTCCTGGAGAAATAGAAGCATAGAAATTAAATCCAGTCACTAACGTTGTTGGGTTGGTAGCATTTACATCTTCTACATGTGTGAGCAAAAACTCGACCTTAGAAGCATATCTATTCATGGATATGCCAGTAGGGGCATTGACTAAAAATCCTAAAGATCCATCCTGAACAAGATTTGTGGTAAGTGTAGCTGCTATACTTTGAGCGTTATCTATTCCAACTGCCTTGATAGTAATTACATTTTCGCCAGATATCAGAACAACATCAAAACTCCAGGTATGTTCATCTAAATCTATTTCTACATTGGATATAGTAGGGCCGGTAGCTGTAACGGTTATATTATATGTTGCGGTATCTACCGTACCCGTTACTTGTTGGGATACAATGTTTGTAGAGTATTGTACAGATGTACCTGTACCAGAACCATAAGGTTTGTTTATAACAGGTGTTGCAGGAGCTGCCATTATATCACTCTAGTATTAAGTTTTAATATACCTCTCACTATAAAAGATCATAAGCATTAATATATCATGATACGTTCTAGTAAAATATCTTTAAAATACTCTAATGTTCAAAAGAGACAATCTCTTCTAGAGATTGTCGTCGAGTATAATCGTGTCATCCAATCTATAATAGACCTAATCTGGAACCTAGATCAAATCCCAGCTTTATTACCTAAACATCTTACATCACAAGTAGAATCATGGCTTAGCGCCAGGATGATACAATGTGCAGCTAAACAAGCATCTGGTATTGTTAGAGGTACAAAGAAGAAACATAATCAAAGATTGTATATGCTTGCCAAACTTACAAAGGAAGGCAATCATGATCAAGCAGTTAAGTTACAGAAAATCATAAATAAGAAACCTATCACTAAACCAAAGATAGACAACATCAACCCAGAATTAGACTCTCGATTTGTTAAATTTGATTGGAATAACCATACATCTTTTGATGGTTGGGTTACCATATCTAGTATTGGGTCTAAGAAACAAATCAAAATCCCAATTAAAAGAACTAGGCATTTCAATAAATTATATTCTAAAGCTAAATTGAAACATGGAATTAGAATCTCTAAAGACTCTATTACATTTATATTTGAATCCTCAGAAATACCAAAAGTAAAATCTGGATCAACTCTTGGGTTAGACATAGGATTTAAAAATGTTTATTCATTAAGTAACGACATTGTTAGCACCCAATGTCGGCATGGTCATACTCTTGAAACAATCACTACCAAGATAATAAAGAAAAAGAAGGGTAGTAAAGGATTTAAGAAGGTTTCTGATCACAGAAAGAACTACATTAACTGGAGTTTAAATCAATTCGATTTGTCCGGAATTAAGACGTTAAGAATAGAGAACATAAAGAATCTAAGATTAGGTCGTAAGTCGTCTAAGTTATTATCACATTGGACTTATACTATTATTTTTGACAAGATCAATTCAATTTGTGAGACTTCTGGTGTCCATGTCGAACAAATTGAATGTTCTTATACAAGTCAGAGGTGTAGTCAATGTGGATGGGTACGTAAAGCTAATAGAGTTGGTAAGTTATTTACCTGTAACAAATGCAATTATGCTATTGATGCAGATTTAAATGCTGCTAAGAATATTAGCTTATACCTTCGGAAATTAGATATTCGGAAGATACGTCAAACTAAATTAAATCTGAAAGGATTTTATTGGTTTGGACAGGAGCCTATAGTCCCTGTTACTCAAGGAATTAAAATTTAACTATGTAGTTGCATTGGTTGCAAGAGCTTGAGGATCTGGTACAGATAGAGTTGTATCTATGGTAAGCATTTCGTTAGATCTGCTTGTAAAGGCTATCTGCACATTGAAAGCGGTTGGCTCTGCTTGATCCTGCTGCACATCTAACTTCAATAACTGTCCAAACCTCTCGCCAGCATCCATTGATGATTTAGGAACATTCAATAAGGCTCTCCTTTGTTTGTCTTGAGTGTCAACATACCTACGTATAGCAGTACGTATGTCTGAGTCAATTTTAGCCCTGACAAAAGATGCACTACTTATCTTAGACCCTATCAAATCTGGTATAGACGTCCCGTACCATAGATGGAAAATATTAGACCCGATAGACGTTAGGATTATTTTTCTCAAATCCTGTACAAGCTTACTCTCTTTATTGACCGTTATCAAACTTCCATCTATATCACTATACCTATAGTCTTGCTCTATCCTCAATCCATGACATCTTCGACACTCTGAAGGTCTAGTGTAATACGTCACTTCAAGAATATCATCCGTAGAGCGTCTCAAAGACCTGAACTCTATTAATCTCGAGTTATCTACAGCGTATGGGTCACGTATAAGCCTAAATCCATTAGTAATAGACATTACATCTGAAATTAAGAATCCGTTGATTTTAAGCTCAACTTGAGAATTTGATATAGGTCTTAGGGTTCGTAGGCTTTTAAGGTCTGATTCTATTGTACATACCTCATCCACTACCAAATGAACACACGACTGTTCTATTTTGAGTTCTATCGTCATGACGTGTTGGATTACAAACGGAATATAGAATAAATCAAATGGCTTAAGGTGGGCATGTTAAGATCTAAATAATTCTCCTTCATTGAAATATTTAGGCGTGAAATTTAGATGTATATGGGGTCCAGTTTTATGTGTTGAATCTTTTACATACTCATTATACCCACTTCGAATATATCCTTTCTTAACCCCATAATCTATAATTCTCTGAGCTAATTCTGGAAGTCCTACACCATCAATTGTCTTTTTCTTAGTAACTATGCTTAAAACCATATCTACGCAATTACCTGTATCATGCCCTCCAGATCCATGTTGTACTGTAGGTGGCCATGCTTCTGTAACGATAAATTTCACCCCATATGTTTTGTAAATGTCTCCCGCATATGCTACTAAATCCTCTGCTACATTAGGTGGTAAATATCTATGGTCAGTTTCTGCCCCTTTTCCTATTTGAGAACGCATCAAAGATGAGCTGTCTGAAAAAGGTACAAGTATATTTTTCTTAAACCCGTATTCATAAACATTAGCGATAACTTGAAGGTTACGACGATCTTTAATATTCTTTAGCAACGGAAATCTTGCCATGGTTTCTTCAATAGACCCAGGTTTCCAACCTCCAGGTAGATTAGAAGATACTTGATCTTTAGGGTCTAACGGTAATACTTGAGATGAAGTTTGATCCACAGATTCATCATCAATAGATACAGGTGGTAAAAATAAATCATATAACCTCTCAACATCGTTTTGATCCGTGACATCTGTCTTTTGGTCTACTCCAGCAGTTTTATAGTCAGACGTAGAAGTAACGGTTTTTCCATCAGTACTGGTTATTTCTACTTTGTCATTAAGCAATCTAAGTATAGCGTCTATCTCATCTTGAAATTTTGACAATAGCTTCTTTTTGCTTTTTATCTCATCATCGAGTCTGAGATACCTATATCTCAATTTCAAGACTTTGCTTTCAACCGCTTCCTGTCTCTTGCTTACTCCTCTGAACTCATTCCATATTTTCCAAGATCTAAAAGATGCTATAGAATCATCATCCGGTACATTATCAAGTCTATTTGATTGCAGGTCCTCCGTAGACATAACCTTTGCAGAAGGTCTCCATGCGGCATCTCCTAAAGAGATGATATTAGTAAGAGGGTCTATTCTAAGTGGGTACCTGCTTTTAACTGCACTTTGAGTCAATTTTTCTAAAGAAGGCCCTGAGTTCAGGGTAGGTATGGTCACATTTCCAAGTGTGTATACTTGACCATCTGTTTGTGATTGTACCGTAAATGTTTGAGCATCATCTTTTGTTATCAATGACCCCAAAGAGTTTTTATGTGTTTCCAAAGTAGAGATGACTTTTGGAAGGGCATGGACTTGAGCTTGTAAGAAAGCATTCCTTTCTAGTAGCTGTGTCCTTGTAAATGTACCTAAAAAATCAAACATTCTTTATCAAGGTTCCCAATTGTTCTGAATATAATAAAAATTTCTGTATCTTGGCTTTTTTAGCATCTAATGCAGCAGTTTCCCCTGGGAGAGGTATCAATTCTGAATCTACAAGCAATTCTATCACTGCGTATAAATCATTTATCTCTAAAACTATTCTCTCTGCATTCGTTAAGGGCTGATCTGTCTGTATTTCTCCAAGACCAAACCTAGCAGCTTTACTGGCCCTCTGTGAGACTTCCGCACATTCTTCCGCTAAAAGCCACAAAAGGTATTCTGTTCTATTCATGTTGGAACTCCATTTCGAATTATGTATTTGAATGTCTACCACACAAGAAATTATAAACAGATATGCATTATTCTGGTTTCAGATTACATGATTTTAGACTAATTTAAATCACAAACCAAACAATAACTTAACAGAATTAATAGCAGCTGCAACTCCGACAGTACCACCCAATATAGTCATACTAGCTACATAATCATCTGATCCAGATGCGGGGGTCCCTTCTAAAGAGTCATCATTTATGGCTTCTAAAACTCCTTGAGTACCTTGATCTGTAGTAACATATAAACACCCAAAACTTATTGCTTCAAAAACTTCTAGCAATGATATGATAGACTGTAGTACCGATATAAAAGTGTCTATGGTATGTATCTTTGTCTCTAACAGATTTATGAACGAAATGATCTGATCTACTACTCCCTCTATAGAGGAGTTCAGAGACTTAACAAAAGTTTCTACTTCTTTAGCTGCCAACAAGACAGGATCGAACAGATCTCCAATACCTACTTTGGTCCATCCATCCCCGGTAAAATCAGGTCCAGTCCACCACTTACCACCCGTTTTAGAGGCACTTTGAAATGCTAAAGCTCTAGCTGTATCAGACTCTGACTCGGAAGGAATATAGACTCCCTTGAACTCTGATGGTATTCCTTCCCCACTCGTGGCTTTTAGAATGGACTTCAATATCTGGTCTATTTTCTTAGCTACATCACTAGATGATGGATCAATAGTGGGGAAAGTTGTAGTGGATTGAGACCCATACACAGGCACCACTCGATACCAATAAGATTTACCAGACTCAACCGTTGTATCTAAATACTCAAACATTTCATGAGATGCACCCGTCATAGTCTTACCATACCCATAATCTACTGTCATGGTATCTATAGTTTCTGCTTCTCTTACAGGCTCTCCTTCTTCATCCTTTAGCTTTTCATTCTTAGCTACTTCGGTTCCGGAAGAGTCTTTGGCACTATAGGTTTTTACTTTCCCACCCTGTGTTTCTGTTCTCTCGATTCTAAAAGAGTTTGGGATAAGTTTCTGGTCCAATTTCCAGGTTAAAAGAGCTGTGTCAGGTATTCCTCCATTCGCTAAAATACCTCCTGAGAACTTGTCAAGGATATATTCCTCGCCAGTAAGCCAATCATACCTCAAAACTAAATCCAGATCCTCTATACTAACCGCTCCACCTCCAGACAAAAACTCTTCTGTTAAAGGGGTTGTGGTGGATACAAGTCTGGATTCCTCTGTTTTTATCTTTGCATTGTTTATATATCCATTCACGTAATATTTCTTGTAAAACTCTTCATTGACAGAACGTACTTGAAAATTCTTTGGCGGGTTCATGTTAGGTGAGGCTTTTTGTTTGAACAAAGCCATCAAAAAACCAAAAGAAGACATTAATTTTCCAATGTCTCCAGATGTGACTACGAGATGAAAAGATACAACAGAAGCAGAAGATCCAAAATTAGGTCTATTAGAAACGTCTGGACTCAATAAAGCGTAGCCCATTCGTCCTCGCCAAGCAGGCATCCCACCTTTTAGATTTGCTCCAAAACCTTGATCTGAACTCTTAGGTAAATCAGCGTATAAGTATAATCCGGTGTTATTAAGGTCCGTGAGTATAGTCTCTACCAAATCTAGAAGAGTAGAAACCAATGCTGCTAACGGGTTAGAAACATCTACTAAAAAGGTTTTGAGTGTTTCTAATAGAGTAGCTGTTACTTCTAAGGTAGTAGATACAACATCAAGTATGTCATTGACTTGAGTTAAAGTTTCTTGGAGGTCTTCTGGTAATTTAATGCTTACGGATACCCATTCAGCGTTTGTCGACATTTTTATTTATCCGAGTGGGCCGTGTTTGCTGTATTGCCATACCTGTAAGCAAATTGACCTGTTTTAAATGTTCTTTCTGGTATTCTTTCTTAGTTTCCTCTAACAAACGTTTCATGATTTGCAATTGTAGTTTGAGAGGGGACACGCCTTTAGAGTTAGTCCAACCTTCTTTTGGACCAGAAGATAATTCTGTGACTAATCTTTTCAGGTCTTCTATGTTCAGAGATTCAACATTTATATTAGAAAGGTCCATCAATCCTCTAATAAATCAAAATAATGAGATTTTGCGGGTTTAATCTCAGATTCTTGTATACTTGACAGGGGTACAGAACAAGGATTCTGTAAATAATGAGTTATCTGCATATTCGCTCTGGAATGTAAATCTATAGTTCTCTCATATTTTATCAAATCCCCACCAACTATTGGAACTGTATATATCATGCGCAAGTACGGTAGAATAATATTTATATTATCAAACTCAACAAATTTGAACCCAATGATTGGGTTCATCATGAATTGATGTTCAAAAACAAAACCCCAAATATGATTGACCATCTCATACCCTGGCCGAAAAGTTTTATTAACCCAATGGTCAAAAGAGGTGTGAATAGGACGTATTAAGTTTTCAGCTTCTCTAACCGTAATAGAAATTTTGTTCCATTCCTCTTGAATAAGCCATTCACTATCGTAATTGTAATTGATAGGATAAATCATCACTCTTCCTGTAACAATTCAAATCTATTAATAGAAGGCGTTGTGTTTAAAGGGTAAACCTCAAATGGGTTTGCTAAAAACATTTCAATTTTATTAAAAGACAAATCTACATCTAAATGATTTAAAGACCTCTGACAGGTAAAATACTCCATCTCTTCAGTCATAAAAGTAAGATGAATAATTAAGTGAGGTATTATAGCGTCTATGCTTCTATACTTAAACCCTACTACACAAGGTCTGTAGTAATCATGGGAAATACGAAATCCAAACATTCCTATATTCTGTGGAAAATAATCTATATTGCCTATACCTTTTATCATGTTTGAGGTGAGTAATTTTTCTTGTATTTTGAATAAAAAGAGTCTTGAACTCTCTTCTCTAAGCAAATTATTCTCTAAAGAGTCTTTGTGTAACTCATAAGACGATATGTGTATAGGTAAAAAAGACACCTTTAATCTCCTAATTGATTAACAAGATTCAATAAAGTAGAAGATTCAGCTACGTCACGTACATATTGAGCATGTCCAGCTAAGGCTTTAAATAACGTCCCAGATTGTCTGTTAACACGTAAATCCAAATATGTGAACCTTTGTGTGTACAGATCCTCTGAAGTTGGTACAGAAGAAAAATCTGGTTCGACAGTATTATCAAATCCCAAACTGTTATTTATCTGCCCCAATCTGGTAACTATAAAAGATATGCGGTCTTCTACTTGGTCTATTCTATTATCTGTATTGATTGGAGTAGTAGGTAGAGGTGTTGGTGGACTTACAGAAGATACATCCACTCCTGTGATAAAAGTCCATCTATTACGTATTTGGGTATCTGTAGCCACCCCAGATTGAGACACTATGACAGTATCATACCAGTTCTGAACATTAGTCAAAGCATTAGAAACGTCTGTCAAAGCCTCTTGTACCTTTGTTAAAGCAGTCTGAGCTTGTGTTACCGTAGTTAGTTCTGGATCCGCCGTAGGTGTTGGATCTATTTGTACTATCAAATCTGTCAAAACCGTTTGCTGTCTTAATAGAGATTCATATTCTAAGTTCAAAACTAGAAGTTGTTGTTTGGCATTATTTGTAAGATCAGATAAATTATTAGGTCGACTCGTATCTAACCATTCATTTTGCAATAAAGTCATTTCGGGAAAAGTACCTGTTTTTAAGAGATCATATTCATTCTTGTCTCTATATACCCACCCCAAAAAATCAGGGTAGCTGGTAGCGTCTCCGGGTGTCTCTCTGTGTGACGTGCCTTTAAGGCTGTCTGCCTCTATAGCCGTATCTATCGTTTGAAGAGAACCAATTGAAGCGCCTTCGTAGGATCCTGGTACTTTTGTTTTATCTCTTGGTGCTACTGAGACATAAGTCGGCAAAGGGAACACAACAGGATTGAAACCAAGAAAATCTGCAACACTTAGCTCTGCTTCTTCAGGGGGAAACACTGCCGTAGATGTATTTGGGTCTCCTGTATCCTGATTCACGTCTAATGCACCAGTATCTATGTCTGCTGGAGATATAGAATAATTTGCATAAACATCGGAGGTTATAGGGCTCACATAATTGTAATCTAAGGAATGTGGATACCAATGCTCAATAAATGTAGAAGGAGCAGACGCTGCATAGGATGTAGAATATAACCCCAATATGCCAAAAGCATTTGGCTCTTGGTTTGTTCCTTTGTAAACCTGTCCTTGAGGTGGGAAAGGTGGAAACGTCACAACAGGTATCTTAGGGTATTCTGAATCTAATATAAGCCTGGAAAAATCATCTTCAGTACTCAAACCAAACAAGACTGGAAGTCTATAAGGTCTTGAAGGTAAAGCTATTTGAGAACCTTTCTTGAATATAGCTAACAAGGTACTTTCGTTTACAGGGAACAATCTACCAGTACTTCTGGCACTCTCGGCTAAATCAACATCTGTCAAAAATCCGCCGTATCCACCCGGTATTTCTCCAGAAAGTTCCATCTTTTCAGATTCTAGGTATCCTATGCGAACGGTCAAGAAATCAAATATACGTTGAGCTATAAGGTCATTATCATATAATTCTCCGACATCTCCTATTGGAGTGGCAATTCCAGAGGTGTGATTAAAATTACTTTGAATCAATGTTGGAGAAGAACCTACAGACACCTGTCCAGATTTTTGTTTGATTAATTCTAAAAGGTACTCTTGAAACACATTTGCTTGAGTGGTGTTGTTGACAACCCTAAAATAAAAAGTATCTGGCACTTGATAGTCCATAGTACCATACAAACTTACTCCAGTTGGGGCATTAGAATAATATGTATATGTGCCTGTTAATTCGTCCTCTAGAGTACTTTTTCTAAACGGAATATATTTGAGGATGATATTATTATCTAAAGAGGATAATGGATCACTGAATACTATTCTACCACTTGATTCCATTTCATAGTCAATACCAAAATCTAATTCAGATCCATTCCGGGTAATTTTTATAGCACGGCCACCTAACCCAGGAAATCTATCATCCAAAGATAATAAAGCTCCATCTAAGTCGTATTTATCAGGTATTTCTAATATGGGAGTGTAAAAAGATGAGAGAGTATCATTTCCTTCAGTAGGGATAGGTACAGTCGTTATTTCTATAATGTCAGAAGCAGAAATAGGGTTGACTAATTTACTTGTTAGAGATACAACCAGATCTATACCTACTACCTCAGCACCTTTTATAGAATAAATGTCTTCATTGCACCGTATTAAGATGCCAGGATAGTACCTATATGCATTTGCTGCATCATTCAATAATGTTAAGGAGGCCACTCCAATTGGGGTATTGTTGTGGTCTGCCGAGACTGCTACCCAACTCACAGGCTGCTTGGTATAATATACGGTTGGGTTAGTATAAGATAACCTTGTTGTGGATCCAATCTCTATAGAGGTTTTGTCAGATTCTGCATCATATGTTGCAGATATGATTTGATATATGTCAGTATTCAATTTTATCAAAACATCAACAACAAAGTCTGCTGTCCTATCTCCATCCGCCGACAATGATGTGGACCCTAAACCTATAGACACTTGAGTAAGATATACAGGCGGGTGTTGAACTGTAAATGAAGTCTCACCACCAACAGCCGGATCATCTGAGGTTATAAGACGTGCAATCCTGTTTATGCTTGGTATCTCAACACTAGGGGATTTTATATACTCTCCAGTTATAGACGTACCAGCCATACCTGATTCATTAGTCACATAATCGACAGTTGGTACATCTCCCTCAAAAAGAGGAGAGTCTGTCGTAATCCATCCTGTTTGAGGTACGAGCAGATATGAATCTATCTCTACATCATTGATATAGAGACTGAAATTGGTAGAAACAAATTGAGGGTCTTCTATGAAAATGTTCCCCATTAAAATTTCTTCAGTCAAGCCATATGTCAAATGTATTATACCAGCTTCTAAATCTATAAGATAGTCTTGGTCTTCAGTCAAAACACCTTGACCTGTTTGCATCAAAGTCATAGTATTTGGGACGACACTTTGACGGTCTAAGGCTAAACTATCGTATATATTACGACTGCTGTCTGGGTCTCCAGGATTTTGAGGGTTAGTTGTGAAATCACTCAAAATCACTTCATCTTCAGATACCGAACAAAATAGGATCGCTGGCCCATCTATTACATAGTCTTGGTCCTCAATAAGGGGTGTAGTATACCCTTCCGGAACAGGGTCGTATCTTAGACTAATACTTCCAATAGGTACGAAAGATAGATCTAATCTCTTAGTAGATGAAAGATCTATGCCCAATAATTCGTCGTTTATAGAGTAGTTGAGAGAGAGATCTTTTTTACTCGTGTTTGGGTTAGCTGTAAAAGTTAGTTCTATATTTCTTTCTAATGAAGCTATACCACTACTGCCTACGGTTGAAGTCCCATCCTCATTTTCAGAGTAAGATACGATCTTACCACCATAGGTAGCTAAATCACTTGTATTGAAATTAAAAGTTTTTTCTGCTTTGGCAAACTGTACTGTACCCGCTGACGGACCTGTAAATGCCGCTTCATTTGTTACATCGGATATAACAAACACAAATCCATCCACAGATAGAGTAAAATCTACAGGCCGATTATTAAAATCATTTATTCTGGAATCTGAAACATCTAGTCTGGGTGTGTTGGAGATCACGCCTAAATCTTCTGACACTAAAGTCCATCTATTCAAGCTTTGGTTAAATTCAAATTTCGTTTGCCAATTACTATTACGTGCGAAAGATACTTCTATATCTCCATCAGTTATTTTTCCGTTAGCCCATTCATTAGATACCCATATTAAATATTCTATAGCATAGTTTGTAGTGCCTGTTCTTTCATCTCCTACGGGGGTTTCGTCTCCGGCAACATATAGATAAGACCCTATTTCTCCTATGTTATTTGGTAACGGGTAGACGGGAAACGAAGCTAAAGGTCTAGATTTGACTGGCAAAGTATCCTTAGAGTTTGTAAGGGCCACTCTAGGATGTTTTACTATGAATTGATCTGATGATATGAACGAAGATAGAGAAATAGACATGTGTACTCAAAAATGAATTATAGAGAAATATTTGGACAAACTACAATTATCAAAAGACTCATAAAATCTTTCCAAAACCAGTTCCAGATGCTATCCCAGGAGCTGGTGGACCAGCTATCACTATAGAGAATTTCACATTAGATACGAAAAACGTAACTAAAGAAATAGAAATAGCCTGAGATATCTTGGTCCAATCCGTGCTTACAAAACTAGATGCAGACAATATAGATGCGGCCATAAGAGACGGGTTTAAATTGAAAAACCCACCTATAGTCGTGCCTACTCCTACCCCGGCATGTGTAGTTAAAGTATTGGCGGATGCAAGATAATTGCATGTAGCTTTCGACAATCCTATAGCTAGTTTTGTTATGAATGCTCCATTAAATCCTACAGCCTGAAAGTTCGTCAAAAGTATGGTAGTCAATATGGTAGGTTGGCATGTAGATTTTAAAAGAAAACCATTACCTATCCCTGTTCCTGGAGTACCTATGTCTCCAATGCTCACAATGCATGAAGGGTGAGACCTAAGATATGTAGTTACCCCTTTAGAAATACCGTCAGCCCACTTAATGAAATGAGACCCAGTGAATCCGGTGCTTTGAACTAATAAACCTTTGTATGTAGATGCTATCAACATATCACATGGAACATTTTACAGTAGCACTTCCAACATGAGGGGTGCCCGTTATTAAACATGGGTGTGCAGAAGTGACTACACCTCCAACAGGTAAAGCTCCCAAGTCAACCTTTGCTCCATTTACCTTGATTATAGCCCCTTTTATCTCCACCTGTCCAGTAGCGGACAGTTCCATTACCCCAGATCTAGTAGTGATAGATACTGTACCTGCTAGTGTTTTGATACCTATTGATCCTGCACTAACAGATATATCATAATTCCCTGTTTTTATATCTGTAATCCTATTGCCTGCTGTGATATTTTCTTTTATATCTCCAGCAGTAAGGTTAACTGTATCATCTCCTAATATAAGAGTTGCTACCCTATTCCCGGTCAATATTTTTAGAGAGTCCGAATCAGTTCCATCTCCTGGAGATATAATAGTTGCTTCTCTACCACTCCCTATCTGGTCCGATATTTTTCCAGTCACCAAAGATTTTTTATCCCCGCCTATAGCCGTGTGATAATCTCCAGTGACATTTAATGTTTTCTTACCCAAAATATTTTCTATGGTGGCCCCATGTATCACTAAATTATGATTACCTTTGACTGTGAGATTATTATCCTTACCTACTACCTCATATCGTTTCCCAGTCATGGTAGATCTATAGCTAACATCTTCCGAATCTGTCCCATTTAATTCCAGGTTGACACCACCCGTGGTGGTTATTTCTATAGATCTACCTTTCTCACCTTGATCATCGATAACGCTTCTGCCTATAACAGATTTTATAGCCCCTTCGGAGCGAAGGTATAAAGATGTGCCGGTTTGATTCTCTTTTCCTATGGATACTTTAGCAGCACCTTGTAACGAAGCATGTAAAGAATGACCGTCCCCAAGAGGACCACTTTGAGTAGATCTCGGTATCTCTAAGTATACATTTCCTGTTTTAGTAATGGCCTTTTTATAATTTCCAACTCTAAGATAGTCAGCAATAGCCTCAGACTGCATTTCATTGTCTCGAAGAGACCCTCTCGAATGAAATGCCTCTGTTAATGAAAAATTTCCTGTCGCCTGAGACAAGGCTGAGAATATTTGAGCCTTTAATACTCTACCATATGTATCTGGGTCTTGTGTGTCGTTGCCCACAAGTGTACCTCTAACATGTTCTACAACAGGAGTACCGTGTTCCTCTATTCCAGAAAAATGATCAGTGTCCTCTGTAAATTTCATTGACAGCGGGGAGTACTCATGAATTTCTGTTCTCACTTCTGTGAAAGGTATGCCCGACTCATTAGGAGATAATGGCAAGGAACAAATATAATTTATTTTCTTTCCATTAGGAAGTGTAATTGGATTGATAAGCCTGGCTGCTACCGCTCCTTCATATGCAGTTGTATCTATGATAGGGGTTCCGGATTCTATATTGTACTCAGAACTCCCTTCTCTTAACATATGGTCATCTATGGTTAACCAGTTACGCGCAATTGGTCCAAACTTGGTGTATCCACCTGGAGTATTGATTATATGGGCTAACGAATTAGCTACTATACTACCATCATCGCTTCTAATAGCTATTTCATTAGCGGTTGAGTTTGATAATAGTATATCATCTGATAAAACTATATCAGACCCTTCAGTGCTCTGAAGTAAAATCTGACCTGGGTATGTTTTCCTCAATCTGCCATGTATAGTTTGAGTAATACCTTCTCGTATATCATCCTCTCCTTCAGAGGGCAGACCCGCATATTGTGACTCACCCCTTCTAGCTGCTTGTATACCTATAGGAAGATACGCCAATATCACAGGTATCCAGGTATCCGCACCTTGATGGTAAAAACCTATGATACACAAAGCACCCACCTCAGGTATCACCCCCATAAACGAACTTGCAGACCAATATGCAGATGTCAAATGTACTCCTGTTCGACCTCCTGCTTCTTGGATATATCTTAGATCCACTTTCATCTTGGCTGGGTCTACTCTGGTAATAGTAGCTACCCGAAGCCTTAGATACTGAAGGTTCTTAAGTTCATGATGGCCTATTGTATTTTCTGACTGTATGTTATTCATGATGTCAATTTAACCGATGGAGACTTAATGGGTGTCGTACCTGTTTGAGTACTTAGCTTTTCATTTTCGTAAGCGTATATCTCATTATCATTCTTTTGATATGGGTCATTCATTAATTGTTCTAAACTAGTAATTTGATCAAACACGTCATTAAAAGTATTACCTAATGTCTGTAATACCAAAACATTATCTATTGTGTAGTTATCTCCACATGTACAGAATTTACTCTGTTCATCATCGGGAGCCATGTCTGAGAACATAACCCCAGCATTAGTTTGGTCTACCTTCAAGACGCTTGCAGTGCTAAGTGTAGAGCCACCAATGGACCCACGGGTCTGATTACCGGAGGTTACCTCTGTTTGGTCATCCGGAGTCATTATACGTAAAAGTACAGCGGCATCTGCTTTTAACGAGGCATTGCTGTCAGATGAAGATGGGTACCCATCTTCATCTATAGAACCGGTTGGAGATATAATAGACCCTTGGGCATCTATAATAAGGCCCCTGCCATATGGAAAAACACCGACAAGGCTATACCCGCTAGCATCTGAGACAGGTATACAAGCATTCTCTACAGTTTGATGAAGATTTATTTTGGACGAATCTTCTGGTTTCCAAGTCACGCTGAATACCGTTTGACTTTGGTCTATATCATAAACCCATAACCCACCGGATACGTCCCATTTTACGCCTTGACGTTGTTGGTCCCACCCTCTTTGAAGTTGTAGTTTGTTATCACTAACGTCATAATAACCTCCAACTCTCTCTATTTTTTTAGGTACCCCATCTGAATCAGGGACCCCAATAGTCCAGGGATCATTTAGATCCGATTTTGCATTGAACTCTTCTATAGTAGCTGGACGCATTATCACATTAGGTATCCCTGCATTCTTGGCATACTTGTCTCTATTTATACCATTTTCATCTACATTTAAGATGGTCCCATTAGGGGCTTGAGTGCCATTCTTAAATATTAGATCCGTTGTACTAAACCTATTACGTTTAGCTTTCAACCCAAGGGTAGTTGTAAACGAACTACCAAATGAGAAGCTATGTGATATAGAATGCACATAATAGAAACAATCTTTGCTTTCTATATACACTGGTAACCCAAGTCTTAATTCCGGCCTTCCAGGTATAGTAACAGAACCTGTTGACCTGTTAGCATCATACATTGATGCTTTGTCGGCTGCATAATACCCACAAGCTTTGCCTGTTTTCAACCAGTGAGCTTGAATATTTTCTTGTCTTACACCGTATTGTCTACATAAACTGTGATGTTGGAATGTACCACAAGGTTGTAAATTGACATCTAACCCAGAATCAAATACTCCATTCATTTGACCTGTTACATCTATACGAGTAGCCTCCGGCTCTGCTTCTGTAAAATCCCAACTTATAACATCTATGTCTCTTATCCAGGATACCGGGAAATTCTGCCTGGCATCTACATTATAAAATGGAGGTTTGAAAACTATTTCACCATTCGTATCTAGGTAAAATTCCCATCCGATATGGTCTTTTACCTGAACCATTATATCAAGACGACCTCTATGCTCACTTTGAAAGTTGTCTATTTGACCTAATGTCAAGAATGGACTAAAATGACTCTCGTTTACGGCCAAATCTACCCCAAACAAGGTCTGAGAATTAATATGATTTAGTTCTAAGGCTAGTTGTGCTTGTGTCTCTCGGTCCCCACTATAAAATTTTGCAGCATTGAAGATACTATCACCTTTCACGCCATAAATACGGATAGATCTAGCTATCTTATTCATGCGTTGACTCCAATATTTCATTAACTGGTCAATGCTCTCTCTCCACGCTTGTCTAGCATCTTCAGATACAAGAGCTTCATTCTTGAAGCTCTGTAACTCTATCATATCTATTCTAGACACGGTAGTAAGAGCGGCTAGTATTTGAAATGGGTTGGACCTACTAAACCTAGTGGCCCACGCTTGTTGATTATTTCTACCGTCTACCCTATCACCTAACAAGGATGGATGCATGTTGAATTTGATTATATTCCAGAAACTCAACATGTCTGAGCAAGAAACGCTCATGTTATGGTTTCCATCGCTATAGCTTTCAGAAATATTATTGATATACCCCCAGAAAGCCCTATAGTATCTAGGATACCCGTGTACGGTGAATGCACCTTTAAACCATATTTCTATTTCCATCATGTTAGCTAATATATTCTTACCATCTCGGATGAATTGAACTTTGGAGTGTCGAGGAACAACTAAGTCAAAACTTGCACTACCTCCTCCAGATCCATCTGAAGCTAAACTTACGGAGATATTAGAGATATAATGTTTAAT
>Ga0208375_1001185_pt1 | contig 30997 bp, 25 predicted proteins | sample RifOxyD1_FD_184038 | JGI IMG/M metagenome (GOLD analysis project Ga0208375, IMG submission 184038) | Soil microbial communities from Rifle, Colorado - Rifle Oxygen_injection D1 (SPAdes) | ecosystem: Environmental > Terrestrial > Deep subsurface > Rock core/Sediment | place: Rifle, Colorado...
TTGATTTTTATCTTTTTTCATTTCAATTTTATTTCCTAATACTTGAATATGGCATATCTAATAATAAACGTAAAGAAAAAAATATGCCAAGGAGAGGCAATATGCAATTAGATGGTATTAAAAAAAAGTTTATGCATTTCAAATTGCGGTACCAAATGGTAAAGAGTTGTTGGCCTTGCTTAACTAGCAACGATCACAACCATCGGCAAAAATAATATATCCACTGTATCGGCTTAGATGGTCGGTGGAATTACTTTTTAAAACGGCCAAGGGAAGTTTGCGAATCGCTGATATTTCTTCTGCAAATGCCAACATTGTTATGAGTTTAGTGTTGGCGTCGATTATTGTCACAACAATCATTCATCCATTTGCTCTCAAAATTGCTAACCTTCAATACAAGTCAGATGAGTATGATGGCCAACTACCATCATTGCAGAGGGTCGGCATTATGATTGTTCATCTAAGTACCGAATTTAGAAATGCTCTTTTAACTGGGACGAAGGAGGAGGTATTTGATAATCTTTCTAAAAAAATAATGCTGTTTTTAGATGAATTATTTGATCCGAACAAAAGGAGAAAGACCTCTGTACAACATGTTTTACGAATGACAGGAAAAATGGCATGAAAAATACCGATCACCTATGAAGCTTTCATATGGTTTTTCCCGGCCATTACTTTCATTACTGGAGGTGGCAAAATTTTCAAATCAATGTCTTCTGAAAAACGATGGATAATTTTGTATTCTTTCGATAAAGAAGTTCCGCCCTGCAATTCAAAATCAAAATCTTGCGCTTGAAGTCCATAGAGCGAGTGCATAATCCAATAATCTTTTTCCACGAGATATGGACTAATCGACATCTCGTTTGAAACGATGTTTATCAGCTCTTTGAATTGTGGGTCATTATGTAGAAACGTTTTCCGCATATATTTTTTTTATAGTTTTTTTTGTTTTAATTTTTTCATATAACATGGCAGAATTTTCCAGTGCTTGTCTTTTAAAATTAGAAATATTACGGTAGAGTGCAGAGATAATCATTGACTCATCCTCTGCCAATTCTGAAATGTTATTTAACATATCTACTAATAAGTCTTCTTTAGTAAAGTTTTCTGGAAATGTCGTCCGCATTCTAAAATCATAGGTTCTTTTACCAAGCTTAAATTCCCCATGCCGTTTATGATTGTAAACGATGGTGTGATTGTATAGTTGGGTAGTGCCAAGGCCTAGTCCATTATAGGAATTAAATGAAAGCATTAAAAAACGATCATCTTTTAAAAACGATTTTATAAGTGCCTGGTCATCCACTGGAGTTTCTCCCCACTTACTCTCTTTCGGACAAAGATAAAGTCCCGGCGATATTTTTTTCAACGCTCCCTGTTCTACTAGTTCGCTGATGGCGGACTAAGTCACAAAAAAAATGGTGTTGAAGCTGAATAGTTTGGGGCCTATATAAAATATTTAGTTGTGCCAATAAAGGTGGGCGCATTGCTTCGGAAGCATATTGCCAAATGATTGATTATACATATGACCTCGAAAAGCTTGTACGATGTTATGTTGGCGCATAATCGCTTGATTTTATTGATATTTGCTTTTTAAAGTATGTCATATTTTATTTATAGACAAAAACGACTTAAATCCAGGATATAATTAAACGAGATGTTTCTGTGAAATATTTTTTAGGGCGATAATGTGAGTTTGGGCCAAGGTTAGTTTATGAAATTTTGCTTTATACAAACTATATATTTCCTCCTATACATGACAACTGTTGTGTTGTTGGTTGGATGTAATTCAGAAATAAATAGAGTTGTATGGAAAACCAGGCCAGCCGATAATGTGATTGTTGCTCCGGCAGTGACAACACCGACACCGACACCGACACCGACACCAACACCAACACCAACACCGACACCGACACCGACACCGACACCGACACCGACAGCGACGAATAGTGCTCCAGTGGCAAATGCAGTTACGCCAGCAAATTTTGCTGAGGATACGGAATCGATATTATCTCTAAGTTATACGGACACGGAAAATGATTTGGCCACACTTTGTACCGTGAGTGATTTAACTAACATTTTTGTTAGCACGCCTTGCGGATGTCTTGCAGGAGTTTGCACTGTTGGGGTGACAGGTATCTCCAACTATTATGGCGCGGCCAGTTTTAATTATACAGTGACGGCCAATGGTGCTATTTCCAATATTGCGATAGGCACTCTTGATATCACTAATGTTGATGATGCTCCGATAGCTAACGCTATAAACCCGGATAGTTTTTACAAGGATACTCAGTCGATAATTACGTTAAGTTACACGGACGTGGATGGTGATTTGGCCACTCTTTGTACGGTAAGCGACTTGAGCAATATAGAGGAGAGTACGCCGTGTGGATGTGTGGCGGGAACATGTACCGTGGGAGTGACTGGTACTTTGAATTATTTAGGTCCGGCAAGTTTTAATTATACGGTTACGGCCAATGGTGTCGTTTCTAGTGAGGGAGGAGCGTCTTTATTGGTTCGAACGGAGTATATCTCTGTTCCTCAAAATAAGTTGGGATATACTTCTTTGGCAAACAACAGCACATACGGAACGTATATGGATTCGAGCGGCAATATATATGTTGCGACGGATGGAGGTTTGTCTATATCTACAGACGGAGGAGTAAGTTTTTTAAGTAAAACCACGGCCAATGGACTTGGGAGCAATAATGTGAAGGGAGTTTTTGTGAGTGGTAATGGCAATATTTATGTTGCGACTGCTGGAGGATTATCCATTTCCACAAACGGTGGAGTTAGTTTTTTAAATAAGACAACTGCGCATGGATTGGGCGGAGATTTGGTGTATGGAGTATATGTTACTAGCAACGGTAACATATATGCGGCAACAGCGTTTGGTTTTTCTATTTCTACTAATGGTGGAGTAAGTTTTGTTAATAAGACTACCGCCAACGGACTAGGAAACAATAATACTAGAGGTGTTTATGTGAATACTTTAGGAAATATTTATGTGGCAACGTGGGGAGGGGTTTCAATTTCTACTGACGGAGGAGTAAGTTTTGTCAACAAGACTACCGCAAATGGCCTTGGCGGAAATACGATAAGAGGGATTTTTTTAGATTCGGCCAATAATATTTATGCGGCGACCGGAGGAGGACTTTCAATTTCCACAGATGGTGGAGTAAGTTTTGTAAACAAAACTACAGCGCAGGGACTGGGAAACAATATAATAAACGGAATATACATCGATAGCACAGATATTGTGTATGCGGCAACTTTTGGAGGACTTTCAATTTCCTCAGACGGAGGAGTAAGTTTCGTTAATAAAACAACAGCACAGGGATTAACGAACAATGTGGCCTACGGTGTCTATGCTGATTCAGATGGGAACGTTTGTGCAGCGACATATATTGGACACTCTACCTCTATTGATGGAGGAGTTAGTTTTTCCGGCCAGACTACGACGTTGCCGGTGGGAAGTGTTATGGCCAATGATGTTGCGCTTGATTCTAACGACAACATATATGTGGCCACGAGTCTTGTTTTTTTAATTTCCACTGATGGTGGAGCAAATTTTTTAAATAAATCTTCGGCCAACGGACTTGGAAGCAATAATATGAAGGGTGTTTTTATAGATACTAACGATTATATATATGTGGCAACGACAGGAGGCCTTTCGATTTCTACAACAGGTGGAGCTACGTTCACAAATAAGACCACGCTTCAGGGCTTGGGGAATAACTATGCTTATGGTGTTTATTTGGACGCAAATAACTATATTTATGTAGCTACGGCCGGAGGCCTTTCGATTTCTACAAATGGAGGAGTTAGTTTTACAAATAAAACGACGGCCCAAGGCCTTGGAAGCAACACAGTATACAACGTGATTGTTGGCCTGGGCGGTACTATTTATGCGGCAACTGGCGCAGGTCTTTCAATTTCTACGGATGGAGGAGTAAGCTTTACAAACAAAACAACAGTTCAGGGCCTGGGGGCCAATACGGTGTACAACGTTTATATTGATTCTAATGATTATATTTATGCGGCAACTGGCGCAGGCCTTTCAATTTCTACAGATGGAGGAATAAGTTTTGTAAATAAAACAACAGCGCAAGGATTGGGCAATAATACGGTATATGATACATATGTAGATTCATCGACGGGTGCTATTTATGTGGCAACATATGGAGGTTTTTCGATTTCTACAGATGGTGGGGTGAGTTTTATTAATAAAACAACCAATCATGGAATTGGAAACAACACTATTAAGGGTATTTGTCTTGATTCTAATAGTAATATTTTTCTAGCAACAGAAAATGGATTGTCTTCGAATATCTTACCGTAACTTGGAATATATTCCAATGAATGGGTATTAGGAAATCAATAGAATGCACTTTTTTTATCAAGGCCATTGGCCTTGCCACAAAATATTGGCATAAAATGAAAAGTGAGCAAACAGCAGCTTTTATAATTGAAGAAAACAGTAAATAAACACAGAGACTTATTAGACGAATAAAATTAAGCACAATGAATTTCAGCGCCATGTTATGATTAATCTTAAAGAGACTTATCAATGGGAGATGCGCTATGAAGAAATATATTATTGTACTCAATATTGTCTTTTCATTTATTTGGTTATTATCAAGTTGCAAAGAAGGCGACGTTAACGGGAAAGCAAATGGAAAGAATGGCAATAATGCTCCTGTAGTCGGAGGGATGATTCCTCAAAATTTGAATGAAGACGTTGAGTCGATCATCATGTTGAGTTATATGGATGAGGATGGGGATTTAGCAACTAGCTGTGAGATAAGTGACTTGAATAATATTGTTGAAACGACTCCTTGTATTTGTATGGCCGGATTCTGTGGTGTCGGAGTAACAGGTACTTCTAATTACCATGGTGATGCGAGTTTTAATTATACAGTTACATCTGCTGAAGATTTGATCTCTAATTTTACAACAGTAATTCTTTCTATCATGGAGGTTGATGATGCTCCAGTTGCAAGCACAGCAATTCAGACAAATCGTTATCAGGATACCGAAGTGATTGTATCCTTGGGATATACCGACGCCGATAATGATTTGGCAACGGCCTGTGAGTTAAGTGAGCAGAGTAATATTACAGAAGTTGCGCCTTGTGAGTGTATTGCGGGAGTATGCACGGTGGCCGTCATTGGTACGCTGAATTATTTAGGGCCGATTAGTTTCAAATATACTGTTATGGCCAGAAATGCTGTTTCCAACAAAGGAACAGTGATTTTTGATATTAATACTGAATATGTTTCCGTTCCTCAAAATATTCCAGGATACACATCACTGGCAAACAATAGCGTACAAGGGGTTCATGTGGGTGTTGATGGAACTATTTACGCAGCAACATATAGCGGTCTTTCAATTTCCGTAGATAGAGGAGTTAGTTTTTCAAATAAAACCACAGCACAGGGACTGGGGAGCAACACGGTAAATGAAGTTTTTGTTAACACAAATGGTAATATTTACGTTGCTACAGAGGGAGGTCTTTCAATTTCCTTAGATAGAGGAGTTAGTTTTTCAAATAAAACCACTACTCATGGACTCGGTGGTAATAGTGTCAGAAGAATTTATGTTGATGCTGGTGGAAAAATTTATGCGGCGACTGCGTTTGGTCTTTCAATTTCTGCAGATGGTGGAGTAAGTTTTATCAATAAAACTACAGTACAAGGCCTAGGAAGCAACTCTATAAATGGAGCATATGTAGATTCTGTGGGAAAAATTTATGCGGCGACGCTGGGTGGGCTTTCAGTTTCAACGGATGGTGGAACAAATTTTTTAAATAAAACAACCGCACATGGATTAGGGAGTAATAATGTCAAGGGTGTTTACGTTGATGGAAGTGGAAAAATTTATGCGGCAACGGGAGGCGGGCTATCAATTTCATCGGATGGAGGCGCGAGCTTTACAAATAAAACTACCATTCAAGGACTCGGAAGTAATTTTGTAAATGAGGTTTTTGTTGGTGTCAGTGGAAATATTTACGCTGCAACACTGGTGGGCCTTTCAATTTCCACCGACGGAGGAGTTAGTTTTTCAAATAAGACGATAGACCAAGGTGTGGGACATAACTTTATATACGGAGTTTATGTTGATTCCGATGAACGTATTTACGCTGCGACGGCACATGGCCTCTCGGTTTCGATAGATGGTGGAATTGTTTTTTCAAATATAATTACTACGAAGTGGTTAGGAAATAATTTTGTAAATGCAGCGTATGTTGATTCCAGTGATAATATTTATGCGGCCACCACTGGAGGATTATCAATTTCTACAGATGGGGGAATTAGTTTTATAACCAGAACAGTAACTCAAGGACTAGGAAATAATTCTCAGACAGGAATCTATGTTGATTCTAGTGGTAATATTTATGCTGCAACCACAGGTGGACTATCAATTTCGTCGGATGGAGGAGCGAGTTTTTCAAATAAAACGACCACTCAAGGATTAGGAAGCAATTATGTTTATGATAGCTATGTCGACTCAAATGGATACATTTATGTGGCAACCACAGGTGGCCTTTCAATTTCTACAGATGGTGGCGTTAGTTTTTCGAATAAAACAACCATTCAAGGCCTTGGAAGCAATGGGGTATATAGCGTGATTGTTGGCCCGAGTGGTAATATTTATGCGGCAACTGGCGGTGGCCTTTCTATATCCTTAGATGGAGGAATAAGTTTTTTTAACAAGACTACCGCTTGTGGACTAGGGAGTAATATCGTTTACGATGTTTATGTTGATCTTGGAGAACACATTTATGCGGCAACTGGTGGTGGCCTTTCTATATCGTTGGATGGTGGAGTAAGTTTTATAAATAAAACGACAGTTAACGGATTGGGAAATAATACGACATATGGGGTCAGAGTACGTACCAATGGTGATATTTATGTGGCAACTTATGGAGGACTGTCTATTTCAACAAATGGAGGTGATACTTTTTTAAACAAAACGACTATCAATGGATTGGGAAATAATGTAGTGAAAGGTGTTTGTTTAGATTTTAGTGATAATGTCTATGTTGCGACTGAAAATGGCCTGTCTTTTGGAATATTACCTTAGAGAAAATGGTGATTAGAGTTGATACATAAATATTGGATTATGTTATAGGCTACTGGTGGGAGTTTGTTTATGGGATGTTTTTTTAAACAAGTAATATTCAAACTTTTGTACTTGATCGTTGTTACCTTCGTTGGATGTAATTCGGAAATAAATAGCATTACGTGGAAAGTGACATCCACGAAAACAGTGGTTCGGTCAGATATTCCAACACCAACACCAACACCGTTAATGAATAGTGCACCGATAGTAAGCAATATAAATCCGGATAGTTTCTATAGGGATACTCAATCGATAATTACGTTAAGTTATACGGATGTTGATGGCGATTTGGCCACCCTCTGTACGATAAGCGATTTGTCAGATGTTTTTCTTAGTACACCCTGTGGATGTATGGCGGGAGTATGTACGGTGGGAGTGACAGGGACGTTGAATTATTTAGGGCCGGCCAGTTTTAATTATACGGTTACGGCCAACGATATAGTTTCTAATGTGGGAAGTGTATCCTTATTAATTAGAACGGAATATATCTCCGTTCCTCAGAATAAGTTAGGGTATACTTCTTTGGCCAACAATAGCACATATGGAACGTTCATGGATTCGAGCGGTAATATTTATGTTGCGACGGATGGTGGCCTATCTATTTCCACTGACGGCGGGGTGAGCTTTTCAAGTAAAACCACCGCCAATGGGCTTGGAAGTAAAAATGTGAATGGCGTTTTTGTAAGTGGCAATGGCAATATTTACGTCGCTACGGCGGGTGGCCTGTCTATCTCCTCCAATGGTGGGGTCAGCTTTTTTAATAAAACAGTATCACAGGGGTTGGGGTCTAATGATGTGAATGGAGTTTTTGTAAGCGGCAATGGCAATATTTACGTTGCTACTGATGGTGGGCTGTCTATCTCCTCCAATGGAGGGGTGAGTTTTATTACCAGGACTACAACAAATGGACTTGGACTTAATATTACATTAGGCGTTTATGTAAATTCATTGGGAAATATTTATGTCGCTACGGCGGGTGGCCTTTCAATTTCCACTAACGGCGGGGTAAGCTTTGTAAACAAGACCTACGCAAATGGACTTGGTGCAGATCTCGTAAGAGGGGTTTATTTAGATTCGGCCAACAATATATATGCGGCAACAAGCGGTGGTCTTTCAATTTCTACAGACGATGGAGTAAGTTTTGTGAACAAAACCACGGCCCAGGGCCTTGGGAATAATTCGACCTATGGAGTTTTTGTTGATATTGTAAGTAATATCTACGTTGCAACTTTTGGAGGCCTTTCAATCTCCGTGGATGGTGGGGCCAGTTTTACAAATAAAACAGTAGCACAGGGCCTTACGTATGATATTGTGTATGGAGTGTATGGGGATTCAAATGGAAATCTTTGTGTGGCATCACTCCTTGGTCATTCTATTTCAATTGATGGTGGGGTTAGTTTTTTTGGACAGACAACTAATTTATTTCCTGGAAACAATGGAATAAACAGTATCGCTCTCGACTCTAGTAACAACATATATTTAGCATTTAATGGGATATTGCAAATTTCCATGGACGGAGGAATAAGCTTTGTTAATAAAACATCGGCCAATGGGCTGGGAAGTAGCACTGTGAAAGATCTGTTTATAGATATCAACAATTATGTTTATGCTGCAACCGCAGGGGGATTATCAATTTCGTTAGATGGTGGAGCGAGTTTTTCTAATAAGACTACCGTGCAGGGATTGGGAAGCAATACGGTTAATGGAGTTTACGTCGAATCAAATGGAATTATTTATGCGGCAACGGCCGGAGGTCTTTCGATTTCCACCGATGGTGGGGGGAGTTTTGTAAATAAAACTACAGTTCAAGGTTTGGGAAGTAATACGGTGTATGGCGCGTTTGTGAATTCAGGAACGCTTTATGTTGCAACTGCCGGAGGTCTTTCAATTTCCACAGATGGTGGCGTGAGCTTTGTAAATAAAACCACGGCGCAGGGATTGGGAAGCAACACAATATATAATGCCTTTGCGGATCAACTTAGTGGAACTCTCTATGTTGCAACGGCCGGAGGTCTTTCAATTTCCACGGATGGTGGCGTGAGTTTTGTAAATAAAACCACGGCGCAGGGATTGGGAAGTAATACGGTGTATGATATTTTGGTGGACTCATCGAGCAATAACATCTATGTGGCAACATCCGCTGCTTTTTCGATTTCCACGGATGGCGGCGTGAGCTTTATAAATAAAACGATCAATCACGGAATTGCAAACAATTCTATCAAGGGGATTGCCATAGATTCAAATAATCATGTCTATTTAGCGACTAGCAATGGATTATCCTCGGACGCATTGCCGTGATGGGCCTTGAATATTTGGAGGTGCCCATATATCTCGGCATTTTGGGATATTTTATATAAAAGCAACCCAAAAGATGTTAATTGCGCAGAAAACAACAAGAAGGAGTTCGCTGTAAAATCAGGGGCTTATTTGTTTCATGCTCGACATATCAGAATATGCAAAAAAATTATCATTTTTACGAGATAAGCGCCATAATAACGTATAAGGAATTTATATTTATTAGAAAAAAGATTGGCGATGAATAAAAAGAGGGCTCAAATGAAAAGAAAATCACTTGACACATTTTTTATTTATACGGTGTTTTTGCTTCTCTTTATTGGATGTGGACAGAGTGAAGTAGATTCGGTGAAGCGGATAGATGCAGCCGCAACCCCCGTACCTACAGTGATACCTGCACCGATACCGACACCGACAGCGACACCGACAGCGACGAATAGTGCTCCAGTGGCAAATGCAGTTACGCCAGCAAATTTTGCTGAGGATACGGAATCGATAATATCTCTAAGTTATACGGACACGGAAAATGATTTGGCCACACTTTGTACCGTGAGTGATTTAACTAACATTTTTGTTAGCACGCCTTGCGGATGTCTTGCAGGAGTTTGCACTGTTGGGGTGACAGGTATCTCCAACTATTATGGCGCGGCCAGTTTTAATTATACAGTGACGGCCAATGGTGCTATTTCCAATATTGCGATAGGCACTCTTGATATCACTAATGTTGATGATGCTCCGATAGCTAACGCTATAAACCCGGATAGTTTTTACAAGGATACTCAGTCGATAATTACGTTAAGTTACACGGACGTGGATGGTGATTTGGCCACTCTTTGTACGGTAAGCGACTTGAGCAATATAGAGGAGAGTACGCCGTGTGGATGTGTGGCGGGAACATGTACCGTGGGAGTGACTGGTACTTTGAATTATTTAGGTCCGGCAAGTTTTAATTATACGGTTACGGCCAATGGTGTCGTTTCTAGTGAGGGAGGAGCGTCTTTATTGGTTCGAACGGAGTATATCTCTGTTCCTCAAAATAAGTTGGGATATACTTCTTTGGCAAACAACAGCACATACGGAACGTATATGGATTCGAGCGGCAATATATATGTTGCGACGGATGGAGGTTTGTCTATATCTACAGACGGAGGAGTAAGTTTTTTAAGTAAAACCACGGCCAATGGACTTGGGAGCAATAATGTGAAGGGAGTTTTTGTGAGTGGTAATGGCAATATTTATGTTGCGACTGCTGGAGGATTATCCATTTCCACAAACGGTGGAGTTAGTTTTTTAAATAAGACAACTGCGCATGGATTGGGCGGAGATTTGGTGTATGGAGTATATGTTACTAGCAACGGTAACATATATGCGGCAACAGCGTTTGGTTTTTCTATTTCTACTAATGGTGGAGTAAGTTTTGTTAATAAGACTACCGCCAACGGACTAGGAAACAATAATACTAGAGGTGTTTATGTGAATACTTTAGGAAATATTTATGTGGCAACGTGGGGAGGGGTTTCAATTTCTACTGACGGAGGAGTAAGTTTTGTCAACAAGACTACCGCAAATGGCCTTGGCGGAAATACGATAAGAGGGATTTTTTTAGATTCGGCCAATAATATTTATGCGGCGACCGGAGGAGGACTTTCAATTTCCACAGATGGTGGAGTAAGTTTTGTAAACAAAACTACAGCGCAGGGACTGGGAAACAATATAATAAACGGAATATACATCGATAGCACAGATATTGTGTATGCGGCAACTTTTGGAGGACTTTCAATTTCCTCAGACGGAGGAGTAAGTTTCGTTAATAAAACAACAGCACAGGGATTAACGAACAATGTGGCCTACGGTGTCTATGCTGATTCAGATGGGAACGTTTGTGCAGCGACATATATTGGACACTCTACCTCTATTGATGGAGGAGTTAGTTTTTCCGGCCAGACTACGACGTTGCCGGTGGGAAGTGTTATGGCCAATGATGTTGCGCTTGATTCTAACGACAACATATATGTGGCCACGAGTCTTGTTTTTTTAATTTCCACTGATGGTGGAGCAAATTTTTTAAATAAATCTTCGGCCAACGGACTTGGAAGCAATAATATGAAGGGTGTTTTTATAGATACTAACGATTATATATATGTGGCAACGACAGGAGGTCTTTCGATTTCTACAACAGGTGGAGCTACATTCACAAATAAGACCTCGCTCCAGGGTTTGGGGAGTAATACAGTTTATGGTGTGTATGTGGGTGCAAATGGCCATATTTATGCTGCCACGGCCGGAGGCGTTTCGATTTCTACAGATGGAGGAGCTAGTTTCACAAATAAAACGACGGCCCAAGGCCTTGGAAGCAATACAGTAAACAACGTGATTGTTGGATTGGGCGGTACAATTTATGCGGCAACTGGCGCAGGCCTTTCAATTTCTACGGATGGAGGAGTAAGCTTTACAAACAAAACAACAGTTCAGGGCCTAGGGGCCAATACGGTGTACAACGTTTATATTGATTCTAATGATTATATTTATGCGGCAACTGGCGCAGGCCTTTCAATTTCTACAGATGGAGGAGTAAGTTTTGTAAATAAAACAACAGTTCAAGGATTGGGCAATAATGCAATATACGATATATATGTAGATCCATTGACTGGCGCCATTTATGTTGCAACGTACGGAGGTTTTTCGATTTCTACAGATGGTGGGGTGAGTTTTGTTAATAAAACAACCAACCATGGAATTGGAAATAACGCGATCAAGGGTATTTATTTTGATTCCAACAGCGACGTTTTCTTGGCAACTGAAAATGGGTTATCTACCAATAGCTACCCTTGACAGAATAATTGCCGACGGTGTTACCCCATTAAGTTGGAATATTTAAGCAATATAACAGAAGTTTCAGCTAGAAGCTCGTGAGAGTTTTGTCTTCTGCGTTTACAAAAAAATATTAAATGTAAACCATAAAACAATGTTATAGTACAAGGGGAATAATCTTTTATCGACTAAGCCGTAAAACCCCTGGCCTTGGCTCCTGGGAGTTTTTACTAGTAGTTAATATATAATGCCTATGCCAAAGGGGATACTGCATGCCAGGACATTTTGGATCGACTAAAATTAACTCCGCGGTATTTATTATTGCGCTTGTTTTTATTAGTTGCGGTGTTACTACTTCTTCTTCCAAAAAAGTGAGCGAAGTGATTCCTCCGTCGTCAACATCTACCCCAATTGTTGTTTCTGATATAATTGATCGGCCATATTTTTTGGCATTTCGAAGTATTGACAATACCGTAAGACTAACCTTTAGTGAGGCGGTTCATTCAACTGATGGAGCAAATCTTTCAGCGTCATGTTTTTCTGCTGTCTTAACTGGTGGCGTGGCAACAATTGGCCCATTACCGAGCTTGAGTAAAATAAGCGATACCGTCTACACTTTGGATCTTGATATTCAAGAAACCTCCAATGGACTTGAGATGGTGACTATTCAAGTTGTCAGTGGAAAAATTTTTGATACAGAAGGAAACGAAGCTCTTCCCATTCCACAAGTTGTGCAGCTTCTGGATTTTGTGATGCCGAGCTACAATGTAGATTACAGCGTTGAAGGGAGTATTAATGTAAACTTCAGTGAGGATGTTGTCGATATATTCCAAACTGATTTAACAAAAGATGATTTTAATGTCACGATTGTTGGAGGTACGGCAACACTTGGTCCTTCGTGGACACTAACAAAAATAAATGATAGTACTTATAAAATTAGCCTAGATCTCCAATCATTGCCAAATGGCTCAGAAGTCGTTCACGTCAACATGGCCCCCAATAGCGTTTTTGATCTTGGTAAGAATTTAGTGTTAAGTTCCGATCAGACAGTTACACTTCAAGATCAGACGCCTCCAACGTTCAGTATTACTGTCAACACTCATGGTTCCGTGATTGTTGACTTTAGCGAAGCAGTTTCTGACGAAGTCAACGAAGATCTTTCTACAACTGATCTATCGGCCAACATCGTAGGTGGAGTTGCTACCAAGGGTGCCGGGTGGGCAGTTACAAAAGTAAACTCTTCTCGTTATATCATTGACCTTGATTTACAAGCCGTGCCGAACGGAGATGAGATTGTTTCAGTAAACGTTGTAGATAATAAAGTATATGATTTGAATGATTTTGAAGCACAAAGTTCGATAAAAAGCGATAATCTGCTGGCGGAAGACATTCATTTGATAACACCAGTCAATATCAACATCAATTCAGAAGCAACATTAAGCGCTATAGGTGGATCTGGATCCGGGTATACCTATTCTATCGTTTCGGGCGAAGGCAGTATCGGTCCAGGAACTGGTATTTTCTTTTCTGGAAGCAATGTGCGAACAACGGTTGTCAGAGTGACAGACAGTTACGCAAATTTCGAAGATGTTTCCATACATATTGGAGGTACTGGTCTGTATGCCGTTGGTGGCTATGATGGCACAACGATGGACGATGTTGAGATATCATTCAACGGAATTGATTGGAGTCGTACTGATACTGTTTTGCCATCTCCACATGGAGAGGCCGTGCTAAAAGTATACAAAGATAGATTGTGGTTTATTGGCGGTTACAGCGTTTCAAGAAATGTTTTCTCCAGCGCAGATGGAGTTAGTTGGACAAATCACGCCAACGTATTACCGACTGGTGTCGATTGGGGTGCCGCAGATGTCTACAACGGAACACTTTACTATGTTGGTGGCGCAGTAGGATTAGTTCTAAGCTCGACAACAGGATCTTCTTGGTCAAATGTGGGAGGACTTTCTGGAGGATCAGATGGAGGCCATCTCTTTTCTTACGATAATAAAATGTGGTTTGCAGATAATGATACAGTTGTCTGGACTACTGATTTAGTTGATTGGCATGGCGGGACTATTACATTGCCAGCAAGTAGAATATACATGGCCGGTACTGTTTTCAAAAATAAAATGTGGTTGCTTGGTGGAAATACTGGAAGTACTAACGTGTGGTACTCTTCCGATGGTAGTGATTGGCATAATGGTATATATACGTTGCCATCTGGCCGTGATGATGGAGAAGTGACAGCCTTTAACAATCGAATTTGGTACATAGCTGGAAGCGATAATGTTGGTTATACGCGTAGCAATTTATCGTCAGTGGATGGTTCGTCATGGGAGGTTCATAGCAACGTTATGAACGTAAATCGCGATCGTTACGGGCTCGAAGTATTCACAGATAAAACCAAAGGGCCTAATCTTGTGACACTAACTTTTGCGGCAGATATATTTTCAATAAATGATTTACGCGGCAGCGTGTATAATGAGTTCGGAGCAATTATTTTCGTTGCTTCCTATGGGATTGGAATTTTATCTTCTGTGGATGGCGGTGCAACGTGGAATGAAATAAATTCGTCAAATGGGATTATCAGTGAAGATGTTTATAATGTTTGCCTGGATCGAAGCGGTAATCTTTATGCCGCTACGAACGGAGGACTTGGCGTTTCAGCAAGTAGTGGCAGTACTTGGAGCAACTTTACTACGACCGACGGACTTGCTAGCAACATAGTTCGTGATGTTTATGTTGACCGTCGTAATTATATTTACGCTGCAACTGAACTAGGATTATCAGTATCTACCAACAGTGGTTCTAATTGGATAACTTATGATTCCGGGGATGGGCTTGCCGAAAACGTGATTAAAGATATTTTTGTCGACTTTAATTACGTAATCTATGCTGCCACTGATAGCGGCCTTTCCGTCTCATCAAATGGAGGAGTTTCCTGGACGACATATACAACCGTTAATGGACTGGGGTCGAATGTGATAAAACACGTAACTGTTGGCACAACGGGAATAATTTATGTTGCCACATCCGAAGGACTTTCGGTTTCAGTTGATCAAGGTAGCACTTGGCGAAATTTTGATACCACGCTTGGCCTACCAAGTAATGATACGTCAAGTGTATCGGTTGATAATTATGGAGTAATCTATCTATCCACCGCTAATTCGGGGTTGGTTATTTCAAAAAATGGTGGAGTAAGTTGGACAGTATTTGATACTGGAGATGGATTGCCCTCCAATTCTCCATCACAAGTGACAATTGACAACGCTGGCAAGATTTATACGCCAACATCTAGCGGAATGGCCATCGGCGGACCATAGTAACTCAGGACCCTGTAGTTTTCTGCGATAGAAAAAGCGAGGTGAACTATTGCCATTCTAAGATCTCTTTAGGTCTGGTTATTTGTAAATGGTATGTCAAAATTATTTATAAGCTGAAGAACATCTATTTGGCGCTTAATCCTTCTGTTTACCCAAATATCTTTTGTTAGTAAAAACGAGATTATTTTCATATTGAAATTATATCGGGCAGACATTTAATCTGACAGTTTCTGCAATACTAAATATTCAATTTCCCTTTTTGCCTTAGATCTTCGATGAGATCTACAAAGTATTCGGCGGATTGTGCGCCTTGCACTGGAATGCCGTTAATCAAAAATCCAGGCGTCCCATCGCCCAACCCCATTTTGTTGGCCTCTTGTTGATCGGACGCAATCCTCATCGCGATTTTATCTGATTTAATATCATTTGCAAGTCTGGCCATATCAATACCAACTTGCTTGGCAATGCTTTTGAAAAATAATTCTCCGTTGCGAATTTTTCCATGCTCGCGAAAAATTGCATCGTGGAATTTAAATGCCTGACTTACGGTGTGTTTAGAATTAAGGATGAAACAAGACGCTAGGAAATTAGACCACTCTTGTCAAAGATCAATATTCAAAGCATGGCAACAGAATGAACAACAAGTTACGAAGTGGATTAAAAAAGTTTTCCCACAAATAAAAGCTAGAGCAAAAAAAGAGGGCGCGGATTTTCCATGAATATGATTTCTGCCGTCAGTCCCAGAGGAGATTTTAGATTTATGGTGGTGGACGGAACCGTTTCGACGACGGTTTTCTTGGAATTTCTGAAACGACTGCTGGTTGGATCGAAAAAAAAGATTTTTTTTATTGTTGATGGCCACTCGATCCACAGGTCGAAAAAAGTGAAAGAATTTATATCAAAGCAAAATAACCGAATGGAAATTTTCTACCTCCCGCCATATTCACCAGAGTTGAATCCAGACGAACTTGCATGGAATACGCTGAAGAATGGCATTTGTGGGAAGATCATCAATTAAAGACAAGAACGAATTAAAATCTAAAGTTGTTGGCGGATTAAGGCGAATTCAAAATCCCAGGGAATTTCGTACACGCGCGCGTCTTTTGGGTTTTTTAGAGTTGGCCAACAAAATTGATTTTAAGATTTTAGGATTTCGGGTAGGATGTACGGGCGGAGGGTATAGGAGACCCCGTTTATTCTTACTATACTCAGGCCTTTCGATTTCTACAGATGGTGGGGTGAGTTTTGTTAATAAAACAACCAACCATGGAATTGGAAATAACGCGATCAAGGGTATTTATTTTGATTCCAACAGCGACGTTTTCTTGGCAACTGAAAATGGGTTATCTACCAATAGCTACCCTTGACCGAATAATTGCCGACGGTGTTACTCCATTAAGTTGGAATATTTAAGCAGTTTTATATTAAAAAAGCATATTCTAAGAGTGTAATTAAGCATAACATATTTAGGCAAAAAATTGTTTTTTTAAAATACTTAATATTTATTATGATTTTTAAAAAGTTGCAAGCAGCAACAAAGAGAGATCGCAAATGAAAAAAATACTTATTAATTGGCAATACAAAGTAGCGATACTGTTTTTTTTATTCTTTATTATGACACCGCTGTCGTATTCAAAAGATAATTTAGCTGGCAGTGTTGGTGAGTTGCGTGAATGCCTAGAAAAAATGGAAGAAGGATTTCGGAAAAATAATTGGAAGGGGGCCGAGAACGAATTGAATGAATTCAAAAAGGGCCTTAATGAAATTAGGCCGGAGTTAATGAAAAAATGGGAGATAAAAGAATTAGAGAAACTTGATTTATTAGTTGGATCTTTGGGGATGGCCATTTCGAAAGAGAGTAAGGTTATGGCCGAAAATCGTTTTAGATCAGTCTCTTTCGCTTTTGTGGAACTTCTCAAGAAATTCCCAGAAGTTGAAACATCTTGGATTGAATTTTCGTGTAGATATATCGATCAATCGCTGGAGTACTTGGCCGCAAAAAAATATTATGATTCTCAGCAAGAACTCGGTGAGATTTTAGAGTTGTTGGAAAAAAATGAGATGGCCGCAGATAAAAAAGAAAAAGGCAATATCCGGCCATTGGCGGAAGAAGCAATAAAATTACTGACGGAAAAAGAATACGATAAAGCGAAAAGCATTATGATTAAACTTAAAGAATCTCTAAATCAATTAAGAACAACCAATCGGCATGGTGTTTAAGCAAATAAAGTCAAATTTTGGCCACCAATTACTGCTAATATTTGTTGGATTGATATCGATTGCCTTTTTGGCAATTGGTTATTTTAGCTATTCTTATATGAGAGAGGCCTTGATTAATGAGGTCCAGACTAGACTAGATCTTGTTTTGAGATTAAAACTAGAGGCACTAGAAAAGCAAATGGCGAGTCTAATACTGCGCAAAGTACCCGAAGAATTAATCGCAGACACGATTCAAGGACATATAGAAAAACCACTAATTGAAGATGGATTTATTGCTATTATTCGGCCCCCATTTTCAATTGTTGCGGCTTCCAACAATGTCAGCCTGGATACCTTTACTCCAATTTTTTTATCAAAAAATTTAATGCCTGAAGCGGTGAATACACTAAAAATTACTTTTGATAATAAAACTTTTCTCTCGAGATATGTGTCATTTAAAGAAATAAACTGGGTGTTATTGGCCGGGGAAGAGGAGGCGCGTTTAACAGATGGCCTATTCCGACTGCGAAATAAAATTATCGTTATATATTTTATAATTCTATTATTTATGATTGTGGCATCTAAATTTATTACGTGGAGAATTGTTGAACCTATTAAAATATTGTCGATATTTGCCAAAACTTTTTCAATAAATAAGAAAAACGACTTAATTAAAACTGGCCGGATAGATGAAATCGGAGTTCTTACGACCTCATTTAATTGGATGACTACCAATTTGGAGATAGCGATAGAAAAGGAAAGGCAACTAAGAGAAGCGCAGATCATGCTAAACACGTTCTTGCAGTTGACGACAAAAAACATCTCATTAAAAGAAGCGTTGGGCATAGTGATTGAAAAGGTCGTTTTATTTGATCCCAAGATATTTCAACCGCGTGGGTGTATTCTTCTCACAAATAGTGCCGATAAGGCGGCATCCTCGCAGCTCAAAATAGTTGCGGCCATAAATTTTGATGATTTTATTTTGAAAAATTACACAGATCTTACGCTCAATAATTGGGTGGAGGATAAAATAACAAAAGGGGAAATTGTTTTTAAAAGTTATTCTTACGCCGGGCAACTGCATCAGGAAGTGGAGTCAGGTAACTACTTGTGTGTTCCAATATTAAATGAATCCAGCAAAATATTGGGGATAATGAATGTGTATGTCACAGAAAAGTGCAAAGAAGATGATACGGTAGTAAAGCTTTTGAAATCGGTATCTGATGTGATTGCAGGATTAATTCAATATAAGATACTAGAAGAAGAAAAAGAGGAGATTCAATTACGTCTTGTAGAAATATCTCGACAGGCCGGTATGTCGGAAGTTGCCACTGGTGTTTTGCATAATGTCGGAAATGTTCTTAACAGTATAAATATTTCTGCGGGTGAGATCGATGATATTTTAAAAAAATCCTGCGGGAGTAAATTTGCCCAAATTGTTCCCGTAATTGAAAACAAATTTGGCCAACTTGATAATTATTTTAGCACTGATAAAAAAGGAAAGCTTATTCCACAAATTCTTGTTCAATTAAAAGAGGAACAAGGCAAGGAAGACTTAACATTGGCCAGAGAAATAAAAAATCTTAAAAACAATGTAGAGCATGTCAAAAACATTATCTCGGTTCAGCAATCTATGGCCGGAATCAAAGGCCTGGTAGAGGAAATTTCTCTGAGGGCATTAATTGATCAAGCTATTCAAGTAAACTCAATTGCGCTAGATAGGCATTCAATTAAACTGACAAAAAAATACCAGAAAGAAGTTATCGCCAAAACTGATCGTTTGAAGGTTCTTCAAATAATAGTTAACTTGCTCAGCAACTCAAAACATGCTTTATTAGGAGTTGATGGTGGGAAAATTGATATTGTGTTAGAAAAAAAAGATGAATGGGCCTATCTGGAAATAATAGATAACGGGATTGGAATTGAAAAAGAAAATATGACGAATATTTTTCAATTTGGCCATACTACCAAGCGTAATGGCCATGGTTTTGGTCTGCATAGTTCAGCATTGTCGGCCAAAGAGTTAGGAGGAGAGTTAACCGCAAAAAGTGAAGGGAAAAATAAGGGAGCAACATTTACACTAAAAATTCCAATTAATAGTTAATGATTAATAGTGACAGGTGAATAAATATGAGTGATGAAAAAGCTAGTTATAAAAGCAAAATTTTAATTGTTGATGATCAAAAAGCAATTCATGAAGATTTTGAAAAAATACTAATTCATAACAGCAAAGATGAAACAAAAGCCGATGCTCTCATTAAGGAGTTTTTTGGCAAAAAAAAAGAGCGCGAACTTAAAAATGATTTTATCCTGGAATCGGCATTTCAAGGAGAAGATGCGGTTACGGCCGTTCAAAAAGCATTGATAGAAATGTCCCCTTATAAAGTTGCTTTTATAGATATGAGGATGCCGCCTGGCTGGGATGGATTGAAAACGATTGAAGAAATTTGGAAGATCGATCATAATATTCAAACAGTACTTTGTACGGCATATTCTGATTATTCATGGGAAGAAATAATTGATCGTCTAGGTAATTCTGATCGTCTGTTAATTTTAAAAAAACCTTTTGATAAAATTGAAGTTATGCAACTTTCTTTTGCACTTTGTAATAAGTGGACCCTAACTTATGATATGAATCAACTTATTGAAAAACAAGCAGTGCAAATAAGAGAACAGGAAAAGCAATTATTTCAAAATATTAAGCTTAAAGCACTTGGAGAAATGGCCGGAGGAATCGCCCATGAAATAAATAACCCGCTTACTATCATCAATGGGCATATTATTGCCATTGATAAAATTATTCAAAAAGGAGATTTGAAAAACATACAAGATATACGTGATCATATAGGTCTTATAAAGAAAATGATTACTAGGGTTTCAAGTATAATTACCAATATGAAAAAGTTAACAAGGAATTGTGAAAAGGATTCTCGAATACTAGTTACGTGCAAAGAGATAATTGAGAGTGTTCAGAGTGTGTGTTGTCAGAAATTTGTAAATACCAAAATTGATTTTGATATTGAAGCTATTACGGAAGAATTAAAAGTATTTTCAATTGGCACTCAACTTCATCAAGCATTAATGAACATCGTTTTTAATGCATATGACGCTGTTTCGGATGGCCCGAATAAGTGGATAAAAATAAAGTGTATCCAGGCGGAAGGATTCGCCAATATTATTATTACTAACAGCGGTAAGAGAATACCCGGCGATATGGAGCAGAATATATTTGATCCCTTCTTTACAACAAAAGATCCAGGGAAAGGAACGGGACTTGGCCTGAGTATTTCCAAGAAAATTATTGAAGAGCACGGTGGGGAGTTGTTTTTGAATAAGGAATCCAAAAATACAGAGTTTGTGATTAAATTGCCTTTGGCCGTAGTGGCCTAAGATATTGCCTGAATCGCGAGGAGTTGTTATGAGTGTTGAAAGTAATATTAAATATTCAATAGAACATTATGGGAGAGATGAACTTGATGGAGCTTTTATTCATGCATGTATAGCGATAGATGCTGTTGCAAAATCAAGATATCCTTTATTGAAGAATAATGAACGAAATAAAAAATTTATAGATGAAAAAATGTTAACAATTACGCGCCATGGTTTTCCGGGTATTCACGCAACAAGCATAAGCTATCAGTTTGAGCATCACTCGATTAGAAGAGATGATAATCGATCTGAATTGTCAGAAATAATTTACCATGTTCTTCGTTGTGAATTACTTCATGAGGCAAAACTATCAGATAACTTAAGGTTTGTTGAAGAGACAGTAGTTGCGGATGATAACAATTCGATTATTTTACCAAAAACCCTAGTTAAGGGTCTTATTGGTGCCGTTATTGAAGATGATATAAGTCTTAAAAAAAAATTTGGATATTTTTTAACGTAAAAACGTAGCAGGATGAATGGTTGCGTGGATTTTTTTTAGTCTTCTCTTTACGAGGATCATATTTCATGAAATTTAAACCACAGTGCGATGCAAAGATTGTTTGTCCTTAGCGCCAGAAATAACCAACGTAGGTTCTGGTGGCACTCTCAGTAGCATTGTGTTGCTCGATCATTATGGTAAGGCCCGAACCTTTAAAAGCATTAATATCTACACCTACTCCCAATCCATAGCCGGTATCCATTCTGACTTCATCTTGGAAAGAGCCAACGCCAAATACTCCTGTGACTTGTACAAAGGGTAAAACTGGAGATTTTTCTCCTACGAAGGCCAGGGGATAGTAGTTGCCTCCGACGGTAAATTCTCCTTGCGTTAGCGTTCCGGCCATTAAATAGGTAAAGCCAGATACCATGCGCAGAGAGCTAGGATCGGTGGCCAATTGGAAGTGTGCCATGTAGCCGCTAGTATTTCTAGTATCGGTGGCCTCGGGATCGTCCATTCCGAGATTAAGATTGAATTGGAATCCGGCCTCGGTAGTACTTGCAATGGTGAATAAAAGAACAAGAATAATGATGTTGTTTTTTTTAAACTTCATTGCTTTATTTTACTATGATAGAGGAAAAGTTATAAGAGAGTACAAGCTTGCCTAGCTAGTATGTCAGGCAGCTTTTTTGTCGGGTATTTCGTCTGTCTGGGGTGCTTTGTTTGCCTTATGCAGAGTAATAATTTCGTCTATGTCTAAACATTTTCTCATATCTAGCAGTATGGTAAGGGCCCCGTCGTCATCTTTGGCAACTCCAGTTATAAAATTTTGATCCACCTTTGAGGATTCGGATCTCCATGGCTCGATGGCGGTTGCAGGGATTGATTTAACTTTTTTGACATCATCGACTATGGAGCCAATCATAATCCCTTCAAACTCAGTGATGATGATAGAGGTTTTTTTCTCTTGATAGGCATCGGCCTTCACCGCCAATTTTATACGCAAATCAACAATAGAAATAATTTTTCCGCGAAGATTAATTAGTCCTTTGTAGTAATCGGGGGCCTGCGGTACTGGCCGAATGTTGTTGGCCATGCTTATTACTTCTTTAACGTCTCCTAGAGAAACACCATAATCTTCTTCGTGCAAAGTGAATATAAGATGCTTGCCACCATTTTTTTTAGGTTGGTTTTCTACAGACATATAATATTGCCTCCAAAAAAAGCGGCCCATCGGCCAAGTCGTATACTATTTCGGTCGGGATAATAAAAACTTGAGCAAAAAATTAACATTTTATTGAAATAAATATAGAATTCTATTGGAAAATAACCATAAATTATTATTTGGAGTACAAACATGTCGATCCCCAATGATTATCCACAGATGCCAAAAGAGTTTTGGCAAAAATTTTATGAAGTTACCCAAGTCCCCAGACCTTCCAAGCAGGAGAAAAAATTCATTGAGTATCTGGAAAAAAGTGCCAAGAGTGCGGGCCTAAAATATAAAAAGGATCGTGCCGGGAATGTGGTTATCTATAAACCAGCAACTGCTGGTTATGAAAATCATGGTGCAGTTATTATTCAGAGTCATATGGATATGGTTTGTGACAAAACTCCCGAGAGGAAAATAGATTTTGCCAAAGATCCTATAGAATTGTGTGTTGAAGATGGTTGGGTCTGCGCGAATGGAACGACTTTGGGGGCGGATAATGGATTAGGGTGTGCGGTGGCCTTGGGACTGATGGAGACAAAAGGGATCAAACATCCAGCACTGGAGCTGCTTTTTACCGTTGATGAAGAGACTGGATTGCATGGTGCCTTGGAATTAGATGCTTCAATGGTTAAAGGTAAAAAATTAATTAATCTTGATACCGAAGAGTGGGGGGCCGCTTATATTGGTTGTGCAGGTGGAATTGATTATGAGTTAAAAGGAGAATTTGCGGGTGATAACATCGGTGGCAATTTGCTTCCGGTAAAAATTGTAGTGGGCGGACTCAAGGGGGGCCATTCGGGAATTGATATTCATCGTGGCCGAGGGAATGCTATAAAAATTTTGGCCGATCTATTGTGGGCCTTAGGAGAAAAAGAGTTTTTTATCTCGCAATTTATGGGAGGAGCGGCCCATAATATTATTCCTCGCGATGCTGTTGTGGATATTTGGATTGCCGAGAGTGATTTGAAGTTTTTAAATGCGCTTTGCACAGAGAAGGTTAAATTCTATAAGACCTTTTTAAAAGAAGATGACCAGGCGCTGTTTATTACAGTGGCCAAGCAGGATAAGAAGAGTTCGCATAAAAGGGCCCTACAACCTAAGCAGCAGAGTCGGTTATTAAATCTTTTAAATGTTTTTCCGCATGGTGCCTATGGTTATAATTGGGAAGCAGATTGTCCACTTGTTACTCATAGTTCGAATTTGGCCATTGTAAAGTTAGTTGACGGGGAGTTTTATCTCTTAACCTCTATTCGCTATTTAGAAAAAAATGAGGTGATAGAAGTAGAGAATAAAATAGATGCACTTTCTAAAACATTTTGTTTACAAAAAATTAAAGGTAAATCTTATCCCAGCTGGCGGCCAGTTTTTGACAGTCCTTTGCTAGAGGTGACGAAGAGGGTTTTTTTACAAGAAGAGGGAGAAGAGATAAAAGTTAAGGCCATCCATGCTGGTTTGGAGTGCGGTATTTTGAAAGATAAGTTAAAAGAGTTAGATGCTATATCGCTAGGGCCCAATATTAAAGGAGTGCACTCACCCTCGGAGAGGATAGAAATTGAATCAACTAGTAAGTTTTGGTATTTCTTTTTAAAGCTGCTAGAGTCTCTATGATATGAGTGTGGCAAGTCAAAGATTAATCTTTTTTTCAAAATGGAAAGGGATCTGGCCGCTGATGCGCGAGATGTTGAAAAATCTTTTAGCGGCATATAAAATTTTCTCTTCCACGGGTGGATCCATTATCGCCTCTTCTTCTGCTTTTTCCTTACTACTGACTATTGTCCCAATGGCCTTGCTTTTAATTAGAGTGGTAGGATTTTTTGTGGGAGATATTTCCCTTAGTAATGAGAAAATTTTTATTTTATCGGCGCAGTTTTTACCGGGAGTTGCCCCTGATTTAGTAGTGAAAATGAAGACGATTATAACGGAGTTGTTGAAGGGAAAGAGTACTATCTCGCTAGTAAATTTTTTAATGCTCGTGTGGTCTTCACTACTTTTTTTAAACTCTATTTGGCACGGACTATATTTATTAACAGGGGATCGTTCTTATCGTTCTTTTCGGCGACATTTTAAAGGCCTGGCGATTATCTTGATTTCGGTTTTATTACTGGGTGTAACGCTTACGCTACCTATGGCCATCTCTTTTGTTGAAGCTCTGATTCGGAAGAATTTTTTCACGGCCTTTATTTTCGAACATTTCCCGGCCATGGCACCAGTATTGAATGAGTTTCTTACCATGGGGCTTTTTACTAAGCTCTTAGTTAAGTCTAATCTTCTTCATATTCTCATTTTATTGCCCTATTTTGCTTTTCTCTATCGTTGGTTTTTGTCAGACAAGATATCACTAAAGGTTGCCGGATTGGGTGCCTCTGTCTTTGTCGCCAGCTTTTTTGCAGGAAAATTTCTTTTTTATCTTTATGTATTTTATTTGCGTAATAATTACGTTGACAATTATGGTGATTACTATACATTTTTATTATCACTTATCTGGTTGTTTATTGTGATATGTTTTTTCTTTTACGGGGTTTGCGTTTGCAAAGTATTTCATCAAGCAGAGGTGGCCCGAAAAGGAGGGGGATTAAATGATAAGAGTTATTCTTAATATCTATATTGCGCTATTGATTGTAGATGCTGTTTTAAGTTATATGCCTGAATTGCGCAAGGCCAACTGGGCCGTCAAAGTAAAACAGGCCGCTGATGTTACGCTAAATCCAGTGCGAAAAATTTTGCCGCAAGATCTTCCGCTGGATATTTCTCCTTTTATTGTGGTGCTAGCAATCGAGCTAATTATGGCACTTTGGTGAGATAGATGGAAATAGAAGCAATCTCCTTAGAGGAATTGACCGCAGTAACTTTGGAACTCAATAGTCGAATAACTAGTGATATCTCATTTGAAATAAAATCAGAACGCAATAGGTTGGAAGAGTGGTTTGAGGATTTGCTGCCACCCAACTCTTCTGGACTGCTTTACCGAGTAGAAAAAGGGGCAAATACTTTTTGTGTTAAAGGGATTCCTTCCAGGAATTTGCGCCAAGACTACAACGCTATTATGGATGGTGATAGTGAGCTATGTGCCCGTTTAAAGATTGCTATTGCTGGTGATTTTGATGATCTGTTTTTTTTTCCGGTAGAAGATTACTATTATGCGGAACAGATAAAAAAAGAATTTTTTAATCGTCGTTTTCCTATCGCAGAAGATTTGCTTTGTAACTTAAGCGATCCGGGGATTAGTTGGTGGCTAGATTACTCTGAAAGGCATTTGGCAATTTATTTTAACTCTCACGGAGTAGATCGCCAAGAGAAGTTGATTCGCTTGGGGCCAATTGGGGATGTCGGCAAGTTGCATCGTCTGTTTAATAAAAATATTGATCTTCTTTGTCGCCTTTTTGATGCTTCGGAATTTGTCTGCACCGAAAAATACTTAAGCATAACGGTCAGACGAGGTGACGATTGTTTTTTTAATCCACTCCTCAGTATTTTTTTCAAAGGAGAGTATTCACTATCAGAGGATATTTTTCGCTTAGGTGAATATTCACCATCACTGCATTCATATTTTTACGAGTTGGCCACTGGCCGCAAGTTTTGGTTAGAACTTATTTCTATTGTCTCATAACTTTAAATTTTTCACTTGTTTGGAGTGGGCAGGCGCATTACAATAGAAGCTAGACAGGATGTCTTTCAACAATAAAACAGGATGTTTTGTGGACTACTCGCCAAATAGACAGCATCAATCAATTGGTACTGACAGATTGCAGAAGGCCATTGAGCGCAATCGTGCTAAACAGGCCCAGCGAGTTGGAGGCCCAAATAATCAAAGGCCAAGGGATAATTTTCAGGAAGACCTTTTTGGCCGTGAACGAGAAAACTTTTCTACTCCTCCGCAGAGATCATTACCGCGGCAACCTTTTTCTTCTGAAGGAAGCAGTCGGCACAGCAATAGTAATAGCAACGGCGGACAATTAGCGGCCTCTTCTCCCGCGCGGCCAATGCGAAGAACTATTGGATTATCTAGTGACGAAATTGGTTTCACCAACAATCTTCGGCAGGCCCCCAATCGTGTGCCAGGAACAATTGGATATAACACCGGTCGGAATCAGAGTGCTGTTTCTGCTTTGGGTGGCAGTGTAGGGGGATCAAGAACTGGCGCAACGTCTAATATTTCATCTATTAAAAGGAGTGAGGGGACAATTGGAGTTGGTAGAAATGATCGAGTTTTTGAAAAAAGCAAAGAGCGAGATAGAGAAAAAAGCAAAAGTTTTTGGGCCAATATTTTTATCTATGCTGGATGGGCCTTCTGTTTCTTCTTGGCCTTGCGCATGTCTTTTGCGGAAAGAGGTGCCTGGGAATATTATAGACGGCATCAGGTTCTAGATAGCAGAATGGAACTTCTAAACTCAGTAAAGATGCAAAATGACACGATCAAAAGTGAGATAGAGTTATTACAGAATGATAAAAATTATCAAAAGAAAATTATTCGAGATACATTAGGTTTTATTTCTGATGATGAATATTTGGTTCTATTTCCTGAGGAGGAAAGGGAAACTGCACAGGTAGAGTCATCCCTTCACTAATTAATTTCGCTATCGCAGATTTACTTTTTATCTCCAATACATGTCTGGCAAAGGTGGGGGATGTTTTGGCCACGCTGTGGATGTTTTTCCTCCCTGGATGGGCGGGCATATTGCGAGCAATAGAGATAACTTTGAATTTCTCATCAAGAAAAATGATATCTAAATCAAAGTAAGTGTCAGGCATCCAAAATCTTCTCACTCCGTCAGCAAAGTAAAAAAAAAGTACACCGGCATCTTCAGGAAAAGCTGCCGAGGCGATGCCACTTACTCCTTTTTCCATCTCTGTAGTAGTAAAAAGAACCGTTAATTTTAATTCGGAAATGTTGCCTTTCTCTTTTGGTGAAAGAGTTATTTTTGCTTGTCGATATTTTTGTAACGTATCTTCCGGACCGAAATCTATTACTGTTTGGCCATTGGTCGAGGCAAATAGTAGGATAAAAAACAGTGTAAAAAATGTAGCTATCTGTGGTAGTTTCGGGTTAAATTTATTGTTTAACTGTAATAGTAACATGCGAAAATGTTATCGAATTTACCAGGAGAAGGCAAATGGCCAAGATAAAAGAAGGATTATTACGAACTCATACTTGTGGAGAATTAAAAAAAGGACACGTTGGCGAATTGGTTACAGTGTGTGGGTGGGTAAATAAAGATCGCAATTTAGGAGGACTACATTTTGTTGATTTGCGCGACAAATATGGCATAACGCAAATATCATTTTCGGACTACACAGGCGACCTTAATCTATTTAAAGATATTTCACTGGAGTCAGTAATTTTAGTGAAAGGAGTGGTAGGTGCACGGCCAGATGATGCAATTAATAAAAATATGGCAACTGGCGAGATAGAAGTTCGCGCTCAAGTGGTGCAGATTCTCTCCATTGCGGATAAAGATACTATTCCCTTTTTGCCCTATGGCGCTGTTCGGCCGACGGAAGAATTGGGCCTTCGCTATCGCTATCTCGATTTAAGGACCAAAGAGCTACAAGATATTTTACAGCTACGTTCTAATGTAATGAATCGGGTGCGTGCACTGCTTATTGAAGAGGATTTTGTAGAAGTAGAAACTCCAATCTTATATAAGTCTACTCCAGAAGGCGCGCGAGATTATATCGTTCCTAGTCGAGTTCATCCCGGAAAAGTTTATGCACTTCCACAGTCGCCGCAGACACTTAAGCAACTTTTAATGATTGCTTCTACCGATAAATATTTTCAAATTGCTAAATGTTTTCGAGATGAGGATTTGCGCGCTGATCGACAACCGGAGTTTACCCAAATTGATATTGAAACTTCCTTTCCCACTCCGCTTTATATCAAAAAAATTGTGGAGAAAATTTTGATTGATCTTTTTAAACTACCAGCAGGATATAGCTTGCCAGTTATGAGTTATGATCAGGTAATGGAAAAATACGGTTCGGATAAGCCTGATTTACGCTATGGACTAGAGCAATACAATGTGACTTCGCTTTTTGCCAATTCTGCTTTTGCAACTTTCGCAGACGTGGCACAAAATAGAGGGTTGGTAAAGGCCATGTTTGTTTCTAATAAAGTTGGATCACTTACTCGCAAAATGATTGATCAATTCAAAGATGTGGTGGCCCCTTTTGGCGGTAAGGGTGTTGCTTGGTTTAAGATGGAAAATGGCGCGGTCTCTGGCGGGATTGCTAAATTTATTACTGATGATATTTTAAGCACTTTATATCGCATGGCCAACGAGAACAATAAGAGTGATGGTGTTTGGTTATTTATCGCAGATAATAATCACGACATCGCTCACAACAGCTCTGATGCCCTTCGACGTTTTTTAGGGGAAAATTTAAAATTGATTGGTAGTGAAGATAAGTTTTTATGGGTGGAGAAATTTCCACTTTTTGAATGGAACGGGGAGGACAAACGCTTCTATGCCAAACATCACCCATTCACTTCTGTGGCCCAAGAATCAATGGATGATTTTTTATCAGGGGATCATGCACGTTTAGTTAATTGTAAGGCCGAGGCATATGATGTAGTTTGTAATGGCTATGAAATTGGTGGTGGGTCGATTAGAATTCACAACCAAAAAGTCCAAGATAAAATGTTCCAACTACTGGGGATGAGCGAGTCAGAAATAAGAGGGCAATTTGGATTTTTTATTGATGCTTTGAAGTATGGAGTTCCTCCGCACGGTGGCCTGGCCTTGGGCCTTGATCGTTTGATGATGATTTTGGCCAGAACAAATAACATAAAGGACGTTATCGCTTTTCCCAAGACAACCTCGGCGGCAGATCTTATGGCCGATGCGCCATCAGTTCCTGCTGAGGCACAGTTAAATGAACTAAAGCTTCGTTGGAAGTAGTTTAGGCCGCATTTTGTTGATCATCTTTTTGTGAGGGCCCATCATCGCCAATGGCCGTTACCGCAGTAGTTCTAAGGGGAACGACATTGTTTTCTTCTTTATTTAGGTTTGTGTTTGTATGCAGATCAAAAAGATCCAGCTGCATCGGAGGCATGTTGTTGATGTCAACCACCTCTGTTTTAGAAAACCAATCGGGAATTCCTTTGGCCGATTTTGTGATAAAAGGCAGTAGCATGACTATTGGAAATAGAGAGAGCATGAAGGCGTAGGCCACGGGACGAAGTGCTGCCTCGGAGAGGGAGAGTTGGCCATGTTTTTTTGAGCGTATTTTCAAATTAAAGATAAGTTTCCCAATACTTTGGCCATCAGTGGTGTAGTAGGAAGCTAGAAAGTAGCCGATTAGCATTACGGAAAAGACAATGGATTCGCTTTCCCAAATTCTTCCGCGAATGGCCGATTGCTTATCACTATATAGATAAAATAAAAACAGTTCCACGAAGTGGATGTAGCTTATGACTGTTAGCTTGGAAAGTAGGCCCACGATGGAGAGATCGGTGATAAAGGCCAGCACTCGATTGCGCAGGATTTTGCGTCTTGCGGCCCGATCTTCTTGTTGAATATTGTGTTCGAGATGATCTGTAGTGATTGATTCCATGGTAAACCTGTCGGATATTTAAGGGAATAACTTGAGCTAAAAAGACGGGTTCGAATTGACTCAGAATATCTGTTACCGAGGCTTGGTAACTTGATTATGATTTTCAAGATGGTTGCCTCAAATCCCCCCTCTTGGGTAAAATGGAATTACACCAATAATTCTCAATTTTTACTTAATCCAAGGAGGGAGGAAGTGAGTTACCCAGCAATTATAGAATATCTTCGGGAGTTGGCCAAGATTTATTTTGGAGCAAGTAAAAAGAAAAAAACTCAACTACTCGACGATGCAGAAAAAATAACTGGCGAACATCGCAAAAGCTTGATCAGAACACTTCGCCCAGGAAAAGTAATTGAGAATAACAAAAAGAAAAAATGTGGAGCAAGGGTAACTTATCCAGAGGAGCTGCTCCTTCCGCATATAAAATTTTTGTGGATAGCAATGGAGAGAATTTCTCCAAAGAGAATGAAGGCTGCCTTCGCTGATTGGTTGCCCCCTATGTCAGGGAACATTGCAGTCTGAAGTTGGAGATAAAAACTTTTCTCAACCATGTGATTTTTACATGGATTGGCATAAAACTAGCTTAGTAAAAGGGGGTAACAAAGGAATTATGCATGA
>Ga0208375_1001186_pt1 | contig 30992 bp, 37 predicted proteins | sample RifOxyD1_FD_184038 | JGI IMG/M metagenome (GOLD analysis project Ga0208375, IMG submission 184038) | Soil microbial communities from Rifle, Colorado - Rifle Oxygen_injection D1 (SPAdes) | ecosystem: Environmental > Terrestrial > Deep subsurface > Rock core/Sediment | place: Rifle, Colorado...
TGCCTGAAATGGTTACAGTGATTATTTCTAATAAACTAAAAAAGAAAGTTCCTATTGAAACTTTAAATGATATGGGATGCATCTTATGTAAAAGAGAAAATGTTTCTATGTGCCGTTATTGTTTTTCTATTATTTTAACAAACATATTAAGGGAGTTAAATTTTACTGAAGATTTGATTAATAATTTTAAGTATAGTCCTATATATGAAGAGTTGAAACCCTTGCAAAACTAATTTATTTTATTGCTTTTTTATTTTCCTTAATAATCTTTTTAAGGATGTGAACTTTTTAAATCTTGAACTTTAGGATAAACGCCCCCACGATTAATAAACATCAGATTTAAAGTAATTTTGCAGACTGAAGGTTGATAGAAGTATAACAAAATATTACTAAACTCTATACTTACAATAGTTTTCGGAAATATATTTTTGTAAAATAATAAATAAGAAAATGCTTGGACAACTTGGACAAGGTGGACATGAATTGATAAAAATCTTAGGGGAAGGTAAGTACTCAAGAGTTGAAATTTTAAAAATTAATCCCTTTTTGTTTAACATAAGGAACTCTTGCTCCTCTCTCAACCCTCAAGATTGGATTTCCTAAAATTCTAGTTAAGTCTGCCTCTTGTTTTATTAATCTTAATGAATACTCTGATGGAAATACTGCTTCCGCATCTAATTCATCATAAATACCTCTCCCTTTAGCAACACCAACACTTCTTTTCAACGCGCCTATAAGAGATGAAATATATTTCTTACCCAAATGTTTATGTTCAATTTGGTCATGGTCCTCTGGAAATTCCATCTCTGCAGAATAAACAGGCCAATTCGATATTGGTGTTTCAAAAAACCTTTGGTGTAATTCATTAGATATTCTTGGGGCAAATGGATACAATAAACTCAGTTGATTACTTAAAGTCAGTTTAACCATATTTTCATCAACATCCCTCTGGGAGTTATATTTTTGAATATCTTTTGTTACTCCATCAAGAGATATTGTTGCTTCCCTAAATCTTCTTGATTCCATTGAGGAAGTTGAATCTGTAATTACCCTTTGTAACCGCGTCATCATCCATCTATCATAATCAGTTTTTAATATGGGAACGCCAATCTCAGAATTTTCAAACCCAAGATTATTAACAATGGAAACATATCTCTGAAGACGATTTAATCCTGATGACACAAACAAATTTTGAGACCAATCAAAATCTTTATCTAAGGATTGATAACTCATTAAGAAAAATCTGATGGCATCTAATGAAGCTTCTGGAGATACTCCTTCTATTGGATTCTCTTTAACAAAATTAACAATATCTTCTAAGTATAAAACATTACCTTTGCTTTTTGACATTTTTTCTCCTTCTAACATTACATGGGAAGTTAGAAGATATTCTCTTGGGAATAATCTTTCTGGAAGAATTGCAGAATGGGTAAATAAAGAAAATGGAAAGTGAACATCTTTGTGTTCTGTTGCAGCGATATTAACATCAATAGGATATCTTTCATCCATTAATTGTTTTAATTCAATAACTCTTCTTTCTTCTAATCCAGATATTTCGGCGACGTGTTTAGGATTTCCCTTACTTAGCAAAAGGTAATCAAACAAATGATTATTTAAAGCTTCAGGATTTATTAATCCCCTACTCAAGGCGTTTGCAATTCCATAGTATTCCATATAAATATTGCTGTCTGCTAAAGCTTCTACTCTTTTTCCTTCTGAAAGAGGAGACAATGCTCCAATGTTTCCTTCAGCTTTTCTTTCAAAAGGTTTTGCTCTTCTTGTAAGAATTATTTCTCCAAGTTCTGAACGATATGCTGGAGGAAAAAGTTTCATATCTCTCACTAATTCAAGAGTTCTTCTTTGATATTCTTGACTTCCATAGTCAATACTTTTTTCTTCAGATAGCTTGACAACAATTCTTTGATTTTTATGCGTTCTACAAAAGAATTCTCCACCAACTATTTTAAAGACTTGTCCAGCTAAACCTTTTTCTTGGAGATCCACCATTAATCTATTTCTTGTATCTGGAACAGCCTGACAGATATATTCGCCAGAATTATTACTCATTGTTCCCTCTTCTTGAAGAGCATAAGTTCTCTTCCTCACTTCTTCTAATTTATCTTCAGATAATTCATCAGAATTAAAAGAGATTGAATCTCCATTGGAATCTACTATTACAATTTTTGCTTTTTCAAGTAGTTCTGGAGCAACATTTCTCAAAAAGAAATAATCAAAAGGGTCATGAATAGGCACAGACATTACCATCCCAGTTCCAATATCTGACTTGACAAAATCAGCCGGTAAAACAGGAATCTCCTCTTGAGTTGCTGGATTAACAAACCTTCGTTTTTCTAAATCATTTACTACTCCTTTAATTTTTATTGAAGGGCTTTCAAATAAAGAATGGATAATATCCTCTAAGCTACTTGCTTCACTAATTACTCTTTTGCCATTAACTTCTGCTTCAACATAAGTTCTGTTAGGATTATAAAATAGGTTTGTTGCTCCAAAAATAGTTTCAGGTCTAGTAGTATAAACTGGAGCAATTAAATTTTGGTCTTGAAAAAATAAAACATTTCCTTCTTGTATCCTCACATCATCAAGATTTACTTTCCCTGATGGTGAAACTTCTGAAAAGTCGCTTTCTATAGCCTTAATATCACCACATTGTGGGCAGTATGGTCTTGGGGATTTTGTCTTTACAATTAATCCTTTTTCAGCTAATTTTCTCATTGTCCATTGGGTATATTTGTGAAACGAAGAATCATCAGTAGCAAAAAAAGAATCCTTATCTACTCCAATTCCTAAATTAATCAGATCACTAGTATATTTTCTTCTGAAATGTTGGATTAGAGAATTAACCTGAGAATCTTGCGTGTCTTTTGATAATACCTCTTGTGCTTCTTTATCAGTTAAATCATAATTTATTCTCTTTTCTGTAAAACCACTATTTTCCGGTTTTATTTCTTCAAGTATTTTGATTAGATCCTTCCCTGTAGAATGAATCCCAAAAGGAAAAAATGTTTTTTTACCTTGAAGCTCTGAATATCTTGAAGCAACATCTCCTGTTACCTGACCAAGAGCATGACCTATGTGCAGTCTTCCAGATGGTGTTGAAAATGCAACTATAGTTGTAAAGTAAGGTTTTTCCATAATCTTAAATGGTTTACTCAGATTTATAAGTTTTTCTATATAGTATTAATTATATAGTGGTAAATATGAAAAGTTTTAAAAATAAGAATCTTCTCTAAGTTAACATGGAAGACATCATTAATCGTGATAAAAGGATAAAACAAGAAATAACTGATACATTTATAGATTATATTTCTAGCAGAGATTATGCTATAGACCCTCCGGTTCCATTTGTCACTGATGATAAATCTGTTTTATTTACTAATGCTACAATTATTCCTTGGAAAAAATATGTTCTTGGAGAAGCAATTCCTAAGGAAGGGGTTTGTATGAAGCAACCATGCTTAAGGTTACATGCCATAAACGATCCTTTGCAAATAGGTGTTAATTATGAAACATCATTTAACAGATTTTTGGGTTATTTTAATATGGTTGGACTATTAACAAAACCAGAAAATGGAGATAAATTAGCAGACGAAGTAGTAAAATTATTAGTTGAAGAATATAACATCTTTCCAGAAAGAATAAAGATTTTATCATCCAGAAAAGATAATTTTATTAAAACATTGGAAGGCAGAGTTAATATTGAATATGATACCAAACAGGAATCGTTTTATCATTGGGATTATGGAATGAAAAATGTTTACGGACGCGGTGCAACTTTTTGTCTTAGACAAGATGATGGCAAATTTAAGGAAATTGGGCAAATAATAAAAATAAGAAATTCAGAAGGGGTAGAAACTTTTGAATTTGGATTTGGTGTAGAAACTTTTCTTTCTAGGCTTCAATCAAGACAAGATTATAGTGCATGGACAATTTATCATTGTTTCCCAAGTGAATATCGGTTCAAAACCCTTTTAGATCTAACCTCTTGTTTGGGAGTCACATCCACAATAAATTCAGAACTAATAACAAGCAAGCATAATAAGGAAATTGGAAGACTTACTAAAAGAATAGTCCTTGCAGAAAGGGTATTTAATATCTCTCCAGTAATTTTAGAAGATGCAATAAATAAATTTATTAATGTAGAATTCAATCAAGATGGTAGAGACTATATCCACTCTAGTTTAGATAATGCTAGAAAGTCTATATAAAATGATAAAGTTAATCAAACCAGAAAAATTGAGTAAGGGAGACACAGTAGCACTTGTAACTCTATCGTGGGGAGGGGCATCGGAGTGTAAAGATAGATATCTTTGTGGTAAAAATCAAATTGAAGAAACTTTCGGATTAAAGGTTATTGAAACTCCTAATGCCTTAAAATCTTCTGATTGGATTTATGAACATCCCGAAGAAAGATTAAACGATTTAATTTGGGCATTTAAAAATCCAGAAGTTAAGGCAATTATTTCTATTATTGGAGGAGACGATTCAATTAGGCTATTCGATTTTCTAAAAGAAGAACATTTGGAGATTATTAGAGAAAATCCAAAAATTTTTGTAGGCTTATCAGATACGACAACTATTAATTTCTTATGTCTCAAAGCAGGTATCGTATCTTTTTATGGACCTTCAGTGCTATTCGGTCTGGCAGAAAATGGGGGAATAGACAAGTATACAAAAGAGTACTTTGCAAAAGCTCTTTTTTTAGATAAACCAATAGGAAAAATAGAAAACAACAAAGAGGGGTGGACCTTAGATAAGGTGCCTTGGGAGAAAAAATATCAAAATAAAAAAAGGAAAATGCAAAAGCCTATTGAAACGAAATTTATTCAGGGAAATGGGATAAGTGAAGGAAAATTGATTGGAGGATGTATGGATGTTTTAGAATTTATGAAAGGGACAGCACTGTGGCCAAACAAGGAAGTATGGAAGGATTCCATTTTGTTTATCGAAACTTCCGAAGAAAAACCCTCTCCAAGTCAAGTCAAATACTGGTTAAGAAATTATGCTGCCCAAGGAATATTAAAAGAATTAAGAGGAATTATATTTGGAATTCCTGGGGGGGATATTCCTTTTGATGATCCAGACTATGACTCAAAATTAAAAGACCATCTCGATTCTTTTAAAAAATATGATGAAGCTCTTTTGAAAGTTTGTAGTGAGTATGATTTAGATTTTCCTTTAGTCACACATGTTCAATTTGGGCATACTGCCCCAATGCTTACTTTACCTTTAGGAGTTATGGCACGTATTGATTGCAAAAATAAAAAGCTGGAGATAATAGAGTCTGGAGTAGAATAAATGGAAAATATAATCGCCGAAACAATACAAAATATGTCTTATACGGAATTTGTGGGTTTTATTAACCAATGGAATGTTTTACCCGGAGCATTTAATACTCTATCAAAATGGAAGGTTTTTTCTGATTTAAACAAAAATTCTAAAATTTTAGAAGTTGCTTGTACAACAGGGTTTTCTTCAAGAGAATTAGCGATTATGGCTGATTGTTCTGGAAAAGCATTCGATATTTCTGAAAAATCCGTTAACTCTGCCATAGAGAATAAAAAGAAATATGCTCCTAAAATAAAAATGGATTACTTTGTAGAGGATGGATATAAATTCAAATCTGGGGAGAAATTTACCCATATCATTCTGGGAGCATCATTAAAATTTTTTCCTAAACCCGAAGAAATGTTAAAAATATGTTTAGAACATTTAGAAGATGAGGGGTTTATTCTAGCTTCACCATTTTATATCAAATCTCCTATTCCAGAAAGTTTAATTTCTGAGTTCAAGAAAGTCTTTGGAATTACTCCCACTACTGAATCTTATAAAGATATTATGAAAATGTATAGAGGGTTAGAGGTGATTTATGAGGAAAGAAATGATCTAATAGAAGAAACAAATGAAGAATTAGAACATTATTGCCGCAGCACAATTGATAGAGTTTGTAAAGAGAAGGAGATTAATGATAAAGAATTGTATAATGCCATGTACAAAAGATTAATGGAGATAAAAAGGATGTCAAACAATTTAAGACCATATCAAAGATATTCTGTTTTGGTTTTAAGATATAGAAAAAATATTTATCCAGATAGATATGTGGAGTTATTCTAAAATGATATTGACAGGAAGTGAAATAGAAAAAGAGATTAAGAAATCAAATATAACCATTACCCCATTTAATAAAAATCAGGTAAACCCCAATAGTTATAATTATAGAATTGATAGTAGGATAATTGATTTTTCAAAAAATAAAATCAAAAAAATAAAAATTCCAAAGACAGGTTTTGTTTTAAAACCACATCAAATATATCTTGCAAACACATATGAAATTCTTGGTAGCGATAAATATGCTATGAGTTTAATAGGCAGGAGCTCTCTTGGTAGACTGGGTTTATTTTTACAAGTATCTGCTAACTTAGGACATACAGGCTCGAAACATTCATGGACACTTGAGTTAGTATCTGCAAAACCACTTAGAATTTATCCTTATATGATAATTGGACAAATATCTTTTTGGAATAATAAAGGTAGAATCATTCATTATAAAAGAAGTTACTCAAAATATAACAAACCTAAACAATCAAAAATAAGGAGATTAAGATGATTCTTACTGGAGAAGAAATAAAAAAACAAGTTAAAAAGGGAAACATCATAATCAAACCCTTTAACCGGAAGAATATCACTACAAATTCCTATGATTTAACTTTGGGTGAGGATTATTTAGTTTATACCGACAAGATTTTAGATCCTGCTAAGGAAAATAAATATAAAATTAGGAAAATTCCTAAAAATGGACTTTTGTTAAAAAAAGGAGATTTTATTCTTGGACATAGTAAGGATATAATTGGAAGTAAAAAATTTGTTCCCTTAATTCATGCAAAATCTGGAATTGCAAGACTGGGTCTATTTGTCCATATAACTGCAGATATAATTGATATTGGGTCAATTGGAAATACGACTTTCCAATTATATGCTACAAGAGATATTAGACTTTACTCAGGTATGCTAATTGGACAAGTAAGCTTTTGGGTTCCAAAAGGAAAAATAATTCTCTATAATGGAAAATATCAAAATAGTCTTGGACCAAAGGCCTCACAAATCCATAAAGACTTTAAGGAAAAAATGAAGTTTATTTCTTAAGGAATCTTTTTCTAAACCTTTATCAACATGCAATTATTAAACAATATTATGAACAAGAAATACACATTCAGAAATTACATTGAATATATGAAAGATAACCCTAAAAGATTATGGTTTAAGATGAGATTATATGGTTGGGGATGGGTTCCTGTAAGTAAAGAGGGATGGTTAGTTGTTTTAGGATTTATTGGAATTCTATTATTGGATGGTGTTTACTTTGCTTTTAAAATATCTCCAAATGGGCAACCCACTACTTTTGATTTAGGTTTATTCTTTGGAGTTATGATAGTATCAATAGTTCTCCTATTCTGGATTTGTTATAAGAAGGGTGAATGGCCTAAGTGGAGTTGGGGATTGAATAAATAATAAGTCGTGTGCATGCGCAGGGGAAGTGTGCGAAAGTTGTAGTAAGTAGGGGTTGCTTAACAAAGATTTTTTAGAAAGATGGACTTAAAGTCCATTTAAAAATTAAAAAAATAAATAAAAACTTATTTAGCAAAGGGGGCAATTTCTCATACCCATTGTAGATCCAGCTTTCATTCTTTTTCCAAATCCTTTCCCTTCAAAACCATATTCTTCTTGAAGTTCTTGAACTTTTGAAAAATCACCAGATTCTCTTGCTTCTTGCATTGCTGTTCTGAATTCAGACATCTTCTGATGCTGTTCTCTTACAACATTAAAATTCTCTTCAGTTATTTGAGATTGCATTTTAGCAACTCTTTCTTCCATTAAGGATTTCCAAGTTGTATAATCTCCTTCAGAAATAGCTGTTTGCATTGCCTCATGTTGTTCTTGCATTTCTGCCTTTTCTTCATCAGTTAAAATTTGAGCAAATCCAAATCCGCCAAAACCACCAAATGCAGAAACCATGCTAATTCCAAGAACTGCAACCATTGCTAAAGCAACCATTCCTACAATATATTTTTGTTCCATTTTCATAAACCTCCTTTCAATTCTTTTTTCATAATTTATCTTACAAAAAATACTATTTAAGCAAGATGGATTTAATGTCCATTCTACTTATAAATCTTTAAATATACTTTGATCATAGTTAACAGATAATATGCCACCAAGAATAATGCAGCAACTTGTAATGCAAAGTTTTTCAACAGAAATAATTTATTCATTTATAATTATAGTTTGCAGTTTAATGATTTATTACGGAACTAAAGAGCTGTATGAATTAAGTTCTCATAAAGGAATAAAATTTTTTAGACAGGCATTTCTGTTTTTTGCTTTAGCATATTTTTTCAGGTCGTTTATTAAATTAATCTTGTTGTATTTCAATGTTCAGGGAATTTTTTCTATTTCACCAAGATTGTTAAATCCACTTATAAGCCAGATTACTTTAATTTTCTTTATGTATTTTAGTGCTATGGCTATTTTTTATCTTCTTTATAGTGTTATGTATAAAAAATGGAATTATGAGCATAGGATTTATTTGTTCCACATTGTAGCAGTTATTTTAGCCGTATTTAGTGTTGTATCTAGAAATCCTTTTTCATATTTAGGGTTAAATCTTTTATTGCTTGTATTTGTCCTAGTTGTAGTTTATGTTTCTTATAAAACTTCTAAAAAGAAAACAAAGGGACATAATCTTTATGCAATTTACGTATTGTTATTATTATTTTGGATACTCAACATAATTGATATTCTTATTCCTACCTTTTTTCAGAATTTCCAGCTACTTATATACCTTGTATCTTCTGGAATCTTTCTTTTGATGTTATATCGAGTTCTTAAAAAAGCAGGTTCTAATTAAAATGGCAAAAAGAAATAAGTTAGGAATAATTAAAGACATATTGACTATAATTCAATCAAATCATAATTCTATAAAATCAACACCATTATTAAGACAATCTAACCTTTCAACATCAAGATTTAAAGAATATTTTAATGAACTATTAGAAAAAAAGTTTGTAACTGAAGTAAACCATAAAGGAGAAAAATTCATTTCTTTAACTGAAAAAGGGGTTAGATTTATTGAAAAATACAAAACTATAATCAATTTTATTGATGAATTTGAATTGTAATCAGTTAAATGCCCCCACGAGCCGAGAAGTATTTTGTCTAATAATCTGGGTGATTGAATTGATTATTTTTATTTGATAAGTTACATAATGTATACAAGTATAAATAGTTTTGCATTTCTCGGTGTCCAACTGGTGGACACCAAGATTTTGAATTATTATTCAGGTTTGTTTCTATTTTGATTCTTCATGATCAAGTAATCTCCAATTACCAAGTAGTCCATATCACACCTAAGGAAGGTGTTTATTGCATCTATTGGCGTTTCAACTATTGGCTCATCATTTAAATTAAAAGAAGTATTGAGTATGCATGGAACTCCAGTAAGTTTTCTAAATTCTTCTATGAGATTATAATATCTTTGATCTATATCCTTAGTTACGGTTTGAAGTCTTGCTGTCCCATCTACATGAGTTACTGCTGGAATATATCTTTGTTTTTTAGAGATTATCGGAAGAGCAAAGGACATAAAACAACTATTTATATCATAATCTTCAAAGTAATCCTTTTGATACTCTTTGAGGAATGATGGTGCGAATGGTCTAAACTGCTCCCTAAACTTAATTTTTGAGTTTATAGTTGCTTTCATGAAATCAAATCTTGGATCAGCAATAATACTTCTATGTCCTAATGCTCTTGGACCAAATTCAGTTTTTGATTGATACCATCCAAGAATATTTCCTTTTGAAAGAAGAAGAGCAGATTTTTTTTCTATATTTCTTACTTTTCTTATCTCTAATTCCTTTTCTTTTGCATAATCTTTCCAAGAGTCTGAATATTCTTTACCAAAATAAGCAGATACTATTCTTTCTGGAACATTATTTTTTGTAATTGTAAAATAGCCATATAGTGCATTTCCCATAGATTGACCTTCATCTCCAGGTGCACATGGAACATAAACATCATCTACATTTTTTAGTTGATATATGAGTCCGTTTGCCAAACAGTTTAAAGCAACACCTCCAGAGATTATAATTTTTCTAAGATTACTTTTTTGAAGTAAATATTTAACTTTGTTTATTATAGAAACTTCAAACTCTCTTTGAATCAAATAAGCCATATCGGCATAATACTGTGTAACCTCTTGATTTTTCTCGAGTCTTTTTGGAAGTTCAATATTGTATTTCTTAAAATATTTTAATAATTCCTCTTCTGGTTTATCATGTATAGATCCCAGTAAGCAAACTTCTTCATAACTAATTGTTTCGAACAATCTTATATCTTTGAAAGCATTAGGATTTCCATAAGCAGATAAGCCCATAGTCTTACCTGCATGTTTATACGAATCCCATCCAAAGTAATGAGTGAAATATCTAAATGCTTCACCATATCCTATTTTATCAGCATCCTTTGCATCTCTATCCAGAAGATCCATACAAGGTCTTCCATTTTCCCAATATGCCTTATAATACGAACTTCTTTCAAATCCTCCTTCCCAAATTTCTTCTTCATTAGTCAACTTATTTCCCATATTGTCTAATACACATACTAATGCTTCACTATATCCACTTGAAATGAAACCTCCAAAAGCATGTGATAAGTGGTGGTCTAATACAACAACTTTTTTCTTATCAAATCCGTATTCTTTTAAGTTAAGAATATTTATTGCCTCATCAACAGTCCATAATTTGTCAATGCATGAGCTAACAACAATCAGATCAATTTGATCAACAGAGATACATGCACCTTCGCAAACATATTTTATTGATTCTTTAAATCCTCCTGCATACTTCTCTCGTGTAATCCTTTCTTCTTGTATTGCAGAAACGATTTTTCCATCTACAACTATACAAGCACCCCCATCATTAAGATGTCTTCCTGATTTCGTAAATCCTGAGTTTATACCTAATGTTATCATAATCTTATTGATTTAGAAAGATATATAAATAACAGCTCTCCTTATACAAGAGAGTAACATGGAAGAACTAACAAAGAAACTCGAAGAAATAGGATTAACGAATGCAGAGTCACAAGTTTATTTAGGATTACTTAAACTTGGAGAGGCAAGAGTTGGACAAATAATAGACTTAGCTAAGGTTAGTTCTTCAAATGTCCACGATGCTCTTGATAAATTAGTAAAGAGAGGTCTTGTATCTTTTGTAGTGAAGAATAACATAAAAGAATATTTTCCATCCTCTCCCGAAAATCTAAAAGTAATATTAAATAAAGAGAAAGAACTGATTAAAGAAAAAGAAGGTAAATTAAATTCTTTACTTGTAGGTCTTCTATCAATACAAAAGATTAGCGAACCCTCTCAAAATGCTGAAGTTTATATGGGCTTAAATGGAATAAAGAGTGGTTTTAAAAAATTACTTCAAACAGTTCATAGAGGTCAAGAATTTATCTTTTTCTACAAATACGATGAATTAAATGTTGAAGTTGTTCACGAATTTTTTTCGAAGATGGATATTGAAGACTACTATAATAAATTACCAACAAGAGGGATATTCTCAAAAGAATATAAGAAATTCTTTAAAGATAGAAAAAAGAACAAAATAAAGGCTAAATTTACAGAGCATCCAATTCCTTCAAGTGTTAATATTTATGGAGACAAGGTTTTAATAATTGCATGGAGAGAAGACCCCATAGGATTTCTTATTCAATCTAAAGAAGTAACTCAGACTTTTGAAGAACTATTTGAGGATATTTGGAAAGTTTCCTAAGACTTTCTTATCTTAGAGATTAGTTTAGGCATTAAAGAATTTACTGACTTACTAAAAATTGATTTCTTTTTATGATATAAAGATAGTTCGATAATCCTTGCTACATCACTCGCTTCACCAACACCTTCTAAAACTCCAACAGGCTTATTTTGATCATGAGCTATAGTATACTCCATTAATGCCCCCATTCTTCCAGAGATTAAGACTATTGCATCAGAATTTCTAATGTTAATTATATTTCTTTCAGAATAATTTAATGGTTTCTTGCTTTTCATAAAGATCAGTTCATGAAAAATATCTTCAGTAGTTAATCCATTTACTTCTTTATGATGATTTTTGTGATTTGCTGGAGAATAACCTATTGATCTTATTCCTCCATGAGCTTTGTAACTCTTCGCAACAATAGAAGGTATCCCTAAACAAGCTCCAGTAACCAGTATATGCCCATTCTTTGCTAACCATTCGCCTACTTTAATTGCAGATTTTTCAGCTTCTTTAGAATAATTTCTCCATGCACCTACAACGCATATCCTGTATACTTTATTTTTCATGTTTTATTTTCTTCAATTTATATATTATAAAATCTGAACCCTCTTTGCTTATTCTTACATCCCCTATAACAAAATTGTTGTCCAGAAATGCTTTTTCATAAAACTCTAATGGTCGATGCTTTTCTGTTATCTCAAATTGTCCTTCTTTGATTAGTTTTCTGTATTCATGTTCTTTGCTATATGGCTCTCCAGAAATAACTCTCTTTTGTAATGTGCTTTCAGAAATATTGTAAGATAAAGGATTGCAAAAGCCCACATAGGCTATTCCATTATTGATTAAGGATCTAAATATCTTATCGAGTATTTCCGTAACTTGGGCTTTATCAACAATGCAGATTACTAAATTAGAAAAGACAATATCAAAGCCATTTGAAGGGATCTCTTCCACCTTATCATAAACATTTACCTTTCCTAATTTCTTAATTGCTAAATCTCTCATATTTTCAGATAAGTCATAAGCATTTACATTAGCTCCATTCTTTTGAGCTCTCAATGCTATTTCACCAGAACCACAACCAAAGTCTAACAACCTTTTATTAGAGACATCTCCACAAAAATCAAAAAGCAGGTTATCATACAACTTCTGTTTTACAGTTTGTGCATCTACTTCTATTGCTAATTCATTCCATTCATTCTTATTTTGTTCTTTCATAGAACTTTAATAAAAAGGGATTATATAAATAACAGCTCTCCTGTAGCGAGAGTATAGTAATAGAATTATTATTCACCTTTCAAACAATTTAATCATCTTCCTAATATGAATACCCATTTCTGAATTATTATTCAGATAATCGTTTGATTTCTTCCTTTAACATTCTATTCTCTTTTCTTAGAGTTTCAAGATCATTTTTATCATTCTCTAAACTTTCTAAATCTTGCTCCTCTTTTTTTATATTGTCTGATAGAAGTCCTATAAAGGCAGTCTCTTTTGAAAAGTTTTTTATTTTACAATTACCCAATGCTTCTAAAGATTTTTTCATGATAAAATTTTGACAGTTCATCAAGAGGGAGTTTAAATTCAATAGAGTCATAGAAAGACTCTGTAGTGCAGATTTTTCTAATAATCTTTGTATGTCTGGATTATTATTCTCTAATCTTAGCTCATGAAATTCTATTAATTTGAATTTGTAGTCTTGATAAATAAAGAAAAATGACATTAGCTGTCTCTCTAAATATGCTCCCTTATACAATCTCTTAAACAAATTTTCTTCTATTTCTTTTAGTTCCATTTTGAATTATTATTCACCTTTTACCTTTAATCTTTTTGATAAAGCCTTTTGGAAACTTGATAATCACTCTGCCTAATCCTGCATCGTGATGAAACATCCAGTATAAAGTTTCATAAAATTTCAAATTTCCATCCTTTTTGTTTCTTGCAGATTTCAACTTCAAAAAGATAAAGTCTCTAAGAAGGTTTAATGTAAATTCATCAAGATATTTGTTTGCTAATAACACATACATTGGAAAATCCTCTTCTTCATTTAAGTTAATTTTATCCAGTTGACTAAAAGAATGAGAAAAATACCTATAAATCTCATCCTTTATTATATTATCAACTGCACCAAAGAAATCTGAATCAATATTCACAATCTTGCTTCTTATTAATTCTTCATTCTTATAAATAAATTCTTTCTGTTTTTTATTTAATAATTTTCCTTTAGAACTAAATAGAAAATATGGTTCAAACATAGATCTATAAAACTTTTTCCTTTTATCTTTATCCTCTTTTGATTCGAGCCAATTAAGAGCCTCAAAGACTTCAATATATTTTCTTACCACATTATGAGGTCTTCTTTTCTTATAAGGTTTTTTAGAACTTTTAATCCCTTTTTTTAATTTTACAAACTTAGAATAGATATGGGGGTAAATTATTTCAGAAATCTCCGTAGCAGTCATAAATTTTGAAAACAGCAGTCTATAGATCTCACTACCTCTACCTGTGATAATTAGTCCTTCACCTTCTCCTTTAAGTTTTTCCAAGTCTCTCATAAGGCGCACCCAGATAGAGGTATATATTTTATACATTATTAAACATTGTGTAAGTATGGAAACAACAGAAAATAAAGTATTTGTTGAGGAAGTAGAAACAGAGAAGAAAACCGTTGCTGTGGAAGCTCCAATGATAATCAAACAAGAGAAATATATCTTGTTGCGTTATCCTCCAGAGGATGAAATGTTAGCATTAGCTAAAAGGGTTTCTAAAAAGTTGGGAATGAGTCTCTCAGCTCTTTGTAAGACCTCATTATATTTTTATTGCAAACCATTGCAGGGAGATAAAAAAGATGAACAACCAATCGCAACAGCAAGTTGATCCTGATAAGACTATTGAAAGTCTTAAAGATCTTAGTTACAGCTTGGATCAAATAATTCTCAAATTAGAGGGTATCAAAAATGGCAGGGAAACTTATAAGACACAAACATCTTGATCTTTCTGAGGTTATGTTCTCTCGCTTAAAGCGTGAAGCTGAGGAGCTGGAGATACCAGTTAGTGAGCACATGAGGCACAAGTTAGAGAAACCACCAGTGCCAAGAGAGATTCTACTTTTAAGAGAACTTGAGAAACTTATTCTAAAAAACTACAAAGGAGGTGTAAAAAATGGATTACGAAAAGCAAATTGAAAAACTTTTAAAAGAAAATCCAGAAGGACTGACAATACAGGAGCTTGTCAACAAATTAGGCAATGCGTGGAACACTGTAACAAGGAGTTTAGCAAAACTTGAAGGAGCTGGAAAAATAAGAATAAGAACTGTTGGTCAAGCTAAACTTCATTACTGGAATCATTAGGAATTTTTTTTAACATGGGAAAACAACTCAAGGTTTCAACTAAAGCCCTCAAAGCACTTCAAAACGAGAAAAAGATTCTTGATGTAGCAGGGAAGTATCCAGATGGTGCATATCCTAAAGGAATTGCTTTGGAGACAGGAATAAATCATAATACTGTTAGATCTGCATGTATAAGACTGGCTGGAAGGGGAATACTAAAGATTGATCCAATTCACAAAGGAATGTATCGCTTAGTTGATAATGATGGGCACGGGGTGTTTTCTTTTAATTTTCATAATACTGAAATTTTTTATAAGTCTGACAAGCCTTTAGTTGAACATCAACTCAAAGTTGAGAATAGTCTCAACTCCCTGTTTAAATATAGATTTATTGCTGGAGTAGAAAGTAAAAAAGCAAGTATGAGGCTTTCAACAGAATATCCTTTTAGTATATCCTCTTTAGGATTAGCAGTAGAACTATTTCAAAGAATAATGGAAAAGGAATTGGGAATAAAGGTGTCTGATAAAGAAGTATGGATAAGCTGTATAGAGTTTAACAAAGATTATCCAAACTTGAAGTTGGAAGGTGTGAATTGCATCACTTGGGATGAAATGATTTCTCAGTTCAAACTCTACAATAAAAGTAAGGGGCTTAGGGAAGAATATAGGATCAAGATCCCATTCAATTATGACTTCATGAATAAACTTTTTAGTAATGGTTTGGCTACTGCTGAGTCAATGGCTTTAATGGAAAGAAATGATAAGAAGAATGATTCAATAATCAAGATGATTAACAAACTTAATATGAAAGTAAATTGGCTTTGTGATAATTTTCATAAAGATAACAAAATGAAAGTTGAGAAGAGTTCACTGTTTTAACAACCCAAAGTTGACCACTGGAACGAATGCTGTCTGTCCCACCCCTTGTTCCAGAAAAATTAGATAGCTGAATATTATCCTAATAACACAGGAAATGATTCTAATTATGGGTGCATGTGCCCACGCACATGGTGTTCCAAATTGAGCTGGGAAAAAGAAAATAAAAAATATGCTTGTTTCTAAAAATAGGTTATAGAGGCTATTGAGGCTGTTTAAAGCCATTTACTCATTGCCAGAGGAGGTCCTTCTTGCAATGTCCCACACCTTCGTTCCAAAAAAGTTGGGACGCTGGAGGTTTATCGTCGATAAAACTCTCTTTAGAGGAAATCATAGGTATATCTTTTTTGTCCCAAACCGTTCCACTGGGACAAAGTGGAACAGCCAAGATGTAATAGATTGTTTATGGAATGATTACATATAGGGGATCATACTCTCAGAGGCTGGTTTTACATTTTGATAGCAAAGTATAATTTTATAAGACTGGAAATTATTGATTATATGTCATGGTTCAGACTCAATTAAAACCTGAAGAATTAGCAAGAGAGAAAGTAGATGAGCACTTGAAAAAGACAGGCTGGACCCTACTCAAAGAAGGAGAAAAAGTTCCAGAGAAAGGAAACTATGCACTTCCAGAAGAAGAAATAAATGGACTCTTTGCAGACTATGTTTTATACATTGATGGAAAGAGATGGGGGATCATAGAAGCGAAAAAGAAAGGGGATGAAAGTTTAGAGCATGCGTTAACTCAAGCAGTGATTAGATATGCAAAACCTCTTGATGTAAAGTATGTTTATGCAGTTAATACTAAACTGGATAAATGGAACAATACAATTATCAATTTAATCTTTAGAGACCTTAGAGTAAAGGATTCAAAATCAAGAGAAGTATTTACTTTCTATACACCAAGAGGATTACAATTATTGGAAACTTATAACTTTGAAGAGTCTAATAACCAACTGCTTGAAAATCCAGTAAGTGATGGAGAAAGAGGATTAAGATATTATCAAGCAGATGCAATAAATGAAATTGAAAAAGCAGTTGATGAAAAGAAGCAAAAAATGATTGTCCACATGGCAACTGGAACAGGAAAAACTTTCACAGTTGTTTCTTCCATATTTCGTTTTTTATCTACAAAACCTAAACGATTCAAGAGAATACTTTTCTTGGTTGATAGAAGAGAATTAGCAGATCAAGCAGTAAGAGCCTTTGCTACTTATGATGCTATGCCTGGAAGAAAGTTTGATGAGATCTATGAAGTTTTTTGTGATAGGATACCAACAGAGGAAGAGTCAGGAGTTAAGTATAATTCAAAGCAGTTACAACTATCAAAGATTAGCAATCCAAAGGAAGGAGATGCCCATGTTTATGTTACAACAATCCAGAGATTATATCAGCAGATAACAGGAAGAAGTTCGTTTAAATCAGATGAAGAAGAAGATGAAATGGAATGGGAAGAGCAACCAATAGAGTATAATGAAAAAATACCTATAGATGCCTTTGACTTAATAATTTCTGATGAATGCCATAGATCTATTTACAACTTATGGGATATTGTTTTAAGTTATTTTGATGCTGTTCAAATAGGATTAAGTGCAACACCAACAACCAGAACTTATGATTTCTTTGACAGAAATTTAATTTATCAATACGGTTATCATAAAGCTGTTGATGACGGTTTTCTTGTTGATTATGATCTAATAAAAATTGGGACAAAATCCACTGAAGAAGGAGCAGTCATACCAAAGAATCAAAGATATTTATTGAAAGATAGAAAGACGGGAGTAGTTGATGAAGAATATGCAGAGGAAGACATTAAGATTGATACTACAAAACTTGAAAGAGATCTAACTGTTCCAGATAGACTGAGAAAAGTTGTTCAAGAGTTCAAGAAGTATTATAAGCCAGGACAAAAAACATTAGTCTTTGCCAAAAATGATAATGATAAGGGAAGTCATGCAAATGCTCTTGTTAAGGCATTTAGGGAAGAGCTGAATTATGGAAATGATAAGGTTGTAAAGATTACTTATAAGTCTGGAAAGGATGTTAAAAAATTAATCAAGCAGTTTAGAAATTCTCCTAATGAAGCTGAAATTGTGGTTACTGTTGATTTGCTTTCTACTGGAGTTGATATACCTCGTATTGAAAACATCATATTTGATCGAGTTGTTAAATCAAGAGTTCTCTTTGAGCAAATGATGGGAAGAGGCACAAGGTTATGCAAAGAGATAGGAAAAACGCATTACACAGTTTTTGATACAATGGGGGTTTGTGAATTACATAGAACTTTGGGAAACTCTGTTTTTGATGTTCCATACAATGAACCTTCTAAGAGTTTAACCTTAAAACAATTAGTTAGTAAAATTCAAAGAGGAATAAGAAAAGATTATTATGTTGAAAGGTTAATCGGAAGAATACAGAGAATTGCTAAAAAACTTCCTCCAATGGGGATGGATGAATTTGCAGATTATGAAGAAATACCTGGAGGAGATCTAAGAAAGTTTGCCTCGTCATTAAAGGAAAAACTTGATCGAGATTTTGTTAAAAACTTCCAATTATTCAAAGATGATGTCTTTTTAGATAAATTAGATCAATGGTCAAAATATGATGCTAAGAAATTATTGATTGCTACAGATTATTTAGACAAATCAAATTCTGAAGTATTCTTTAAATCTCAAGGAGGAGAATCATTAAGACCAGATGAGTATATTCATTCGTTTGTAGAGTATATTAAAAAGAATGAAGGAAAATTAGAAGCAATTAGATTGTTAAAAGAAAAACCTCAAAATTTAGAACTTTCAGATCTTAAAGAGTTAGCAAAATTATTAAGAAAACAACCTCAGCTTTTCTCAATCTACAAACTAAATAAAGCATTGGAGTTATCTTCTAAAGAAGAATTAAAAACACATTCGAATAAAGTTTTAGATCAAGTATCAGAATTACTTTCTTATATTAAATTTGCAGAAAAAAATGAAGAAGAATTTTTCTCTTTAACTGAAAGAGTAGACCAAGTTATTGTCAAGACATTTCCAAAAAAAGATCTAACAATAGAACAGATTAAGTGGTTAGATGTAATAAAGAATTTCGTTATAACAAGACTAAGAATAACTAAGAAAGATATTAACGAGTCCATAGTATTCAGAAGAGTTGGAGGATATGCAAATGCAAATAGAATCTTCGATAACCAACTTGAGATCATTATAGAAAAATTAAATGAGGTAGTTGTAAAATGATGGACATAGGACAAAAGATTTGGCATTTCTGTCATACTTTAAGAGACGAGGGTATGAGCTATGGAAACTATATAGAACAATTAACTTACTTATTATTCCTAAAAATGGCTGCTGAGAAAGATGCAGACATTCCTAAGGGTTGTTCATGGAACGATCTAATAAAAGAGTCAGGAGATGATCTTATGAAGAAGTATGAGCAGATACTTGGAGATCTTTCTAAACAAAAAGGAGTATTAGGAGACATATTTGCAAACGCAAAAAATCTGTTTAGAAAACCCGTTGGATTAAAGAAAATTATAGATATGATTAATGAGATTGACTGGGGATCAATTCCAGTTGATAAGTTAGGAACTATCTATGAAGATTTACTACAAAGATATGCTGAAGAAAAGAAAGGTGGTGCAGGACAATACTTTACTCCAAGACCTGTAATAAAAACTATTTGTCAGGTGATGAAACCTAAAATAGGAATGGTAATCCATGATCCTGCGACGGGAACGGGTGGTTTTTTGATAAGTGCTTATGAATACATCTTAGAAAAGCTAAAAGGAAAATTAGATTCAGATGATGAAGATAAATTAAAATATTCAACATTCACAGGACAAGAGCTTGTTTTAGATACAAGAAGACTTTGTATTATGAACTTATATCTTCATGGTATTCATGATGGAGTAGAATATGGAGATAGTCTTTCAGAGGTAAAAGAATCAATATGGGACATGGTTTTAACAAATCCCCCGTTCGGTGTTAAGTCGGGTGGAGAGATACCCAATAGACCTGATTTCAACATTGAAACTGCAAACAAGCAACTTAATTTTGTTCAACATGTTATGAGTGGTTTAAAGCAAGGAGGAAAGGGAGCAATGGTTCTTCCAGATGGAGTTTTAACTGAGGGTGGTGCTGGAAAAGATTTAAGAAAAGACTGGTTGAAGGGATTTAATGTTCATACAATATTAAGACTTCCACTCGGAGTTTTTGCTTATGTTCCTGGAGTTAAAGCCAATGTTGTCTTCTTTGATAAAGGTAAGAAAACAGATGAAGTTTGGATTTATGATTTGAGAACTAATATAGAGAAACTCAATAAAGGAAAGCCATTAACTGATGATCTTTTCAAAGAGTTTATAGATCTTTATGATAAAAGAAAAGAAACAGAGAGATTCAAGAAGTTTTCTTACCATTATATTGAGAAAGAAAGGGATTTTGATTTAGCGATAAAATGGATAAAAGAAGATTCTCAAAATGTGGAGTATGATGATCCAGATATAATTCTTGAAAATATTAAGGAAAGTGAAGAAAAGATTCTCGATACAGTAGAAATTATTATTAATTTACTTCAAAATGGAAAATGAATTACCTCGAGGCTGGGAAAGTAAGAAGTTAGGGGATGTAATAACTTTAAACTATGGTAAGGGACTTCCAAAAAGGGATAGAAAAGAAGGAAAAGTCCCCGTTTATGGATCGAATGGAATCGTAGGTCACAATGATACTTCCGTAATAGATGAGGACACAATTATAGTGGGAAGGAAAGGTTCTGTTGGGAAAATACATTTTGTTAAAGGTTCTTCATTTCCTATAGATACAACATACTATGTATCATTAAATAACAAGTCGGTAACCTTAAAATTCGTTTTTTATTTATTAAAACATTTAAATTTGGAAGAAGTTGAACAATCTACTGCCATTCCAGGCATAAATAGGAATAATGTTTATAATTTACATGCTGTTATTCCTCCCTTAGAAGTTCAGAATGCTATTGTTGCTAAGCTGGATAAAATTTTTGAAAGTTATAAAATATTGAGGGATGAAAAAGAAAAGGTCCAGAAGGAAAATACTAAATTTATTCAATCAGCTATAGAAAAAGCACTTAATTTATCAGAATTGAAAGAACAATACGGAGAAAAAGAATTAGGAGATAAGGAAATATCATCATGGATAACTCAAGGTCCAAATCCTAAATATGATGGCATTGAAGATGAAGGTTATAAAGTTTTGAAAACAAAGGATCTTTATGATGATGTAATCTATTACGAGAAAGCAGATAATATTACTAAAAAGATTCTTGAAGAGTTTAAAAAATTTGAGTTAAAAGAAGGAGATTTCTTAATCTCTCTTGTTGGCGTAGGATCTATAGGGAAGGTCAATGTTTTTAGAGAACAAAAAGAGAACAGATATATATTTACCAGAGCTACAGGAATTATAAGACTAAACACTAAAAAAATATTACCTGAATTTCTTTATCTTTTCTTCAGATCTCTACATGGTAAGAAAATGATTGAAAATGGAATTTCTGGGACTACTGGGCAACTGGTTATAAAAACATCATATATTAAATCATTAAAAATACCCACTCCCCCTTTAGAGATTCAATCGAGGATAGTTGAAAACTCAAAAAAGATCTTTGATCAGTTATCTCTAATCTCTAATGAAAGAAAAGTCCTATCCAGAAATGTTGAGATTCTACCTCAGGCTATCTTATCAAAAGCATTTAAGGGAGAGTTGTAATGGACAATCACAGAACCGTTTATTTTATCCTGGTGACAATAGTGATTTTAGTTATAATCTTTAAAATCGTTTGGGATACTATTTATTGCTCATGCAAAATAAATCTTAATGATATTTTTGTATATGCTTTAACAGTCATATTTGGATTACTTGCTATTTGGGGTAGTTTCATTAGGAGGAAAGGCGATGGTAGCTAATATTATCACTTCGATTGTATCGAGAATCAGACTTTTAACAGTCTTAGGAGTATTACTCGGAGGGATGTATGCTGGAACTGAAGGGGCTATAATCGGAGGGATACTCGGTTTCTTGTTAGATCAGAAATTCGGAGTATAAGTTAACTATTTTTTATTTGCTGAATCTTCAAATCCTTCTAATGTGCTTTGTAAACCTGCACTCCCATACAAAAGTTCAGCAAAAGCTCGATGCTTATTAGAATCATCAGCAGAAATCTTTTTACGATATTTGATAGTATACCCTTTTGCAATATCTTTCCTCTTCTTTGCAAACTTAATTTTAACAAAGTTATCAAGGGCTTCTTCAACCCATTTCTCTTTAATTCCTTGCTTTGCATTACAATCGGCAAAGTTATTTGATAATTTCTCTCTTAATTGATCTACAGTCACCTCTATTTCAATCATTTTCCGAGTTCCTTCGGTTTTTGCATTTCTCCAATCATCTTCACCAATCATTGAATTAAAAACATGATCCCATAGTATAGCCATTATATAAACGGGGGAAGGAGGATAATCTAAGAACTTAATACTTGATAGTCCACTGTTAAATAAAAAGGATAAACTAACTGTGATTCCATCTCTTAATCTTTGTTTTGTAATCGTTTTGAAATCGTCTATATCCCCATTTTCTAATCTTATAAAAACCCCTTCCTTTAAACCATTTGCAGGATTATATTCTAAAATTGCAAAATTCTTTGAAAAATCATTAAATGACAGATTATTGTTGTTTATGTAATCAATGACTTTTCTTGAAAATTTCTGAGCTGTTAAGAATACTAATTCTTGGTTTTCGATTTTTTTTGAAGGAGTATCCCACCCGTCTAATTCAGAATCATATTTTTTTAATTGATCGAAAGAATCTCTCCAGTAATCATTTTCATTATCACCATTCTGGGGTAAAGATTCTTTTAACTCAACAACAATTCCTCTTTTATCTGTTAATTGCAATCCTACATCTGGAGTTAATTCACCAGGATTAAATTCCTTTCCGATCCAATGAAGAACATTTGGATCAACTTTTTTTAATTCATCATCCCACTTATAGATATGTATTAAGGATAAACATGCGTGAATTGATTGTTCATAGTCATCTATTTTTTCTAATACCTTACTAACTTCTCTTTCCCCCATTTTAGACTGTTAACTCCATTATGTTTCCTTCTTGAAACTTTTTTAAAATATGTTCACAAAGTCGTGATAATGAATTAAATGTAGATCTAATCTGAGGGACTATTACAATTTTATCTGATGACAAAACCCAAATATCATAAGAACTCCCATCAATATAGTCAACCATTGACAAATGTAAATAGGGATTACCATGATATACTGAATAGGAGGATTTAGGAAACTCGGATAATGCACTTATTAGTCTTCTATTCTGTTTAACATCTTCAAAAACATTACTTGAATATTGAATGCTTATAGGTTTTATTTTTCCTTTATTTTCACTCCTCGAACGATTACTGAATAGAGAAACATTTTTATTACCTATTTTAACAAGTTCTTCTCCAACAATTTTGTAAAAGTCTTTAGCATTTTTACTACATTTAAACAAACCTTCTCTTGATAGAGAAGCAGAGAATAATATTTGATCTTCTTTTTGAGCATAAAAAGAAATTTTGTCAACCCATTGATCATTTTCAGCAGCTCTTTGAAATGAAGATTTGTAACTTTCTTCAGTCCATCTTAAGTCTGATTCTTTTTTTCTGTTTTTAAGACCAGGCGATATGATTTTACTCTGATCAATTCTACTATATGAAATAACCCTTTCAGTGATAATATCGCAATCTAATTTATTTTTTATTGTTTCTAAAAGTAATTGTAATTGATTTGAAGTAAGATACAATCGTGAAGCATTTGAATAATTACTATTAAAAAATTCAAGAATTACGCCCTTTACGAATTTTTGGCTTTCATGTGTAACGACAACATAAATTGGACTGTTTTCATATCTTTCAATGTTAAAAACTCCCTTTAAGACATCTCCCTCTTTATTAAGATGTTTTTCGATTCTTATTGTCAATTTATTCTTTCCTTCTTCTAAGATTTCATAAGTATATTTTGAAGGCATCCATTCTTTAATTGCTTCAAAAACATCTCCCTTTGACATAAGAAATAGAAACTTTAATTGAAAGTCCTCTGGTAACTCTGATGACTTTACTGCACCCAATATCGAATTTATATCATTGTGATGCCTATAAAGGAAATAGGGATCTTTTTTCATTATAATCTAAAGAAACCCTATTTTAAAAATCTTCATAAACCTGAAATGTCTCATCAAACAGTAGTGTAAATTCATACTTCTGAATAATAATTCAGTATTCTGAATTTTAATAGAATATGAAGTCGGAGTGCAGGGAAGCGACTCCGACTTACAGGTATCAATTAACAATAGCTTTTTTGTTTTTTAAGGAATCTGTATAGAAGGAGATACTGTCATCTGCCAAAGCTGTTTTATCCTTTAGAAGAGGAATTAGCTGATCTACCATTTTGAACTTTTCTTCAAAAACCATGAGTTTTTCCCTCAAGATTTCATTTTCGCTTTCAGTTTTACTAAGCCTCTTTTCTAAGAGAGTCTTATCGCTATTCAAAAGAAGATCCTCATCGGTGATCGTATCTCTCATCCCAATAAACTCAGAATAATACTGGATCTTGTCGGAATTTTTCCAGCCAAATCTATATTTCAGAGCAGATTCTGATTTATATCTCGGTAGCCAATAGCAACTTGCACAATGCCTAAAGTGATAGAGAGTAAGTTTATGGAATGGTTTTCCACCCTTACTCATTCCTGTTCCAAATATGTTTTTAGAATATCTCTGGAGATACTTATTAGCAGATGCAGAAATTATACTGAACAGATAATCATCGGGCTTTAGATTTTTTATTTTAATATATTCTTTTATCAGATCTGAACAGAGCATTAGTTTTATTCTTCTTCCAAAGGAAAGTTTCTTAGCTACTTCCTGTCTAATATTTAGCTCTTTAAAATCATGAGAAATATCAGAGACTCTTACATTGTTTAATTCATCGGGTGCTCTAATTCCAGTATCGTAAATGAACATTATCAAGACTTTATATTTGAAATCTACTGATTCACAAAGCTGTCTGATCTGCTCTTCTGTTAGATACACCCAGTCTGGTTTTTCTTCTGGATGTGAGCTTAGATCTTCTGCAATGTTTGGAATGGCTATGCCTTTTTTTCTATTTATTTTAACCCACCAATTCCAGAATGCTTTGAAATCACGAGCAAAAGTTGAAGAGCCTCTGAAATTTTTATTTCTATGAGTCTTTATTATTCCTGATTTCATCTCTCCAATGAAGGTGTATAGTTGCTCTTCATTTATTTTGGTTATATCAGAAATATTGAATTTTTCTTCAAATTTCTTTGCTAAGAAAATAAGTCTTCCTTTCAAATCAGTTAATCTTCTTGGGCTTCTCCCACCTTTCCTGCTTCCCTTGCCCGTGTTTACCCCTAATTCCATGTCCTTTAGAAATCTCAGGATAATCTCGCTATTCTCTTTGCTAATGTCTCCTAAGCCTTCTCTGAGGATCTTTTCCTTGCATTCTAACCATTTCTGTTGGTATATGTGGTCGTATCTTTTCATAGCTGTATAAATCAGATCCTTCTTTTAAGGAATCTGTCTATCAACCCATACGCCTCAGATTATAGACAAATAATCTCATGCCCCCACGAGGATTTGAACCTCGGTCTCAACCTGTTTGCTGTTCTTTTCTTTTCCTCTAAAAGGAGAGGTAGTGTTAGGAGAAACTTGGTTCTCCCACATCCGCAAGGTCGCATTCTATCCAGACTGAACTATGGGGACTGAACCTTTTAGAAAGGTTCCCAAAATAAGTTATATTTTATTTATCAAACTTTGCTTTTATGTTTCTAATTTTAGAATTAAATATTGTTAAATATTGTTAAACATGTTGAATCTCTGTAAAATAAGTGTGAAGATCTTTTTTTAGGTCTTCTATAATTTGTCTTTCTTGTTCTCCTAACTCTTCCCATTCATATCCAACTGTTGAGTCAAAGGTCAATCCTTTAAATTTTGGATATTGCTCTGGAAATTGGCTAGGATGAAATGATATTGAAGCTAGTCCAAATGGATTGGTTCTAGATATTGCCCCATGTATTTTACTTATGTAATCTTCAATTACAGGATTATCTTCTTGACTTGATGAATTAATAAATCCTTCCTGGCTTCCTTTAAAAACATATCCTATCTGAGCAAGATGAGATAATAAGTCTATAACACTGTTTTTTGAAATAGGTTGCGGGAATTCAAATTTTAATCTATTTATTAGTGATTCCTGGCTATTCATATATTCTTAGACAAAGCTCTATTTATATAAATTATTATTCACAAAGATATATAAATTCCTTCTTCTTTTATCTATTATGCCTGGACAAAAGAAAACTGCTTTGAGACACCTTAAAGAGCTTCATGGGGCTATTAGTGAGATATCTCATCTTGCAAACAAAAGTGCTGAAATCTCTAAAGATGAAGGTCTTAAAAATGCAAATGAATTACTAAGGAAAATAGAGAAAGCCCAGAAAATAATGGCTTCTGATCTTGAAAAGCTTATGCACAATTTAGATTAATTTAATTTAATTTAATTTAATTTTTAGTTTTATTAACAGCACAATTTATTTAAACTAAGTTATGAAAGCATTTTTATGAAAGAAAAAACAAGCAGACATATTGTTGTTAAATCTCCAAAAGATTTTGAAGGAACAATATTAATTGATACAGATGATGTTGTTATGCCATTTGTTCAAGCTCTTTGTGAATTTGTAAATTATATTGATTTAGGAAATGGAAGAAAATTTTCTCATTTAGATATTAATAAATGGGATTTATCTAAAGTTTTTGGTGTTGAAGTTTCACATGTAAATGATATACTTAATGACTTTTACGAGTCTGATTATTTTTTATCATGCAGGCCAAGTGATGAGGCTCTTGATGGAATTGAGCTTTTAAGTGCTGATCATAAATTAGTAGTTGTTACTTCCAGACCATCTCACCTAGAAAAACATACATCTGATTTTTATAAAGATTTTTTCCCAGGCAAGATTCAAGAGGTAAGGTTTGCAAGACATGATACTATTTCTGACACACAAAATAAACCTGCAAAAAATGAGATAGGACTTGAATACTTAGCTAGTTTAAGATTTGCAGTAGAAGACTTTCCAATTCATGCGCGAGGTTATGTTAGTTCAGGAATTCATGTATTGTTGCCTGATCAGTACTGGAACAAAGCTGAAAAACACCCACTAATAACAAGAGTTGGTAAAAATGGAGAGGGGCATTGGGATGATATTTGTGAAATAGCTTATAGAGATGTTTTAAGCAGATAAATTTTTTATAACATTTATATATACTATAAACCTATATTAACATATAGGAAAATGTTAATTGATGTTCACTGCCATCTGGATTTGCTTGAGAATATAGATAAAATAATCAATGAATCAAGAACAGGTAAAAATAAATTTCTTATTGTTACCCAGGGAATTAATCCTGAGAATAATAGAAAAGCTCTTGAACTTTCTGAAAAATATAAAGAGGTTAAATGTGCACTTGGTATTTATCCTGAAGATGCTATTAAATTAAGTGATAAGCAAATTTCTGATGAATTAAAATTTATAGAGAAAAATGTTAAAGCTAATAAGGTTATTGCAGTTGGAGAAATTGGTTTAGATGGAACTTATAGCAATATTGAAAAACAAAAAAAGGTTTTTAGAGAGATTGTCAAACTTGCTGTTAGACTTGATATTCCAGTTATTGTTCACTCAAGGAAAGCTGAAACATTATGTGTGGAAGAACTTGAAAAGCTTAAAGCTAAGAAAGTTATAATGCACTGTTTTTCAGGAAATTTAAATTTAGTTAAGAGAATTGCAGAGAATGGATGGTTTTTAAGTATTCCAAGCAATGTTATATTTAGCACACACTTTCAGGAAGTTGTTAAGATAATTAAAATAGATAATCTTCTTTGTGAGACTGACTCTCCATATTTACATCCTGAAAAGAAATTTCCAAATAATCCATTAAATGTAATTTATAGTTATAAGAAAATTTCTGAGATAAAAAAACTAAGTTTAGATAAAGTTGAAAAAAATATAGAAAATAACTTTAATAGAGCATTTAATTAAGAATTATATTAATATTGGATTTTTCATAAGGTTTATAAATTAAAAAGCATTTTATAAAATATGAAAAAGAAAATTGTTAAATTAAGCAAGGAAGAAAAAAATAATATTAAACATCTTAAAAAAATTGAAGAGCTTTTGATTCAGGTTGGTCTTAGAATTGCCAAAAGAGGAGAGGGTGCATTATTTGTTGTTGGAAATGTAGAATACAAGCCTCTTATTAACCAGCAGGTTCCTTCGTTTAATGCTCTTAATAATCCAAAATTATTAGAATCTCTGGCTTTAATGGATGGAGCTGTAATTCTTGAGAGAACAGGATGGGTTAAAGCTTATGGAGCTATGATTAAATCTAAAAGAACTTTCAAGAATTTTGGAACAAGGCATAGTGCAGGGCTTTCAGCCTCAAAAGGAGATAATTTAGTTTTAATTGTGTCTGAAGAAGACAGAAAAATAAGAATCCTTAAAGAGGGCAAGATGGTTATGCAGATTGATGCTCTTCAAAAAGATGTTGAAAAATCTGTTCCTGAAGCTGTAAATATTCTTGAAAGCTTGGGAGCAGGTACTGTCGGAGCTGTCGGAGCTGGTTTATTAGTTCCAGGATTAGGAATTGCAATGATTCCAGGTATTGTTGTATTTGGAAGTGCTTATTATCTTGCTAAACTTCTTGGTAAAAAATTTAAGAGATAAGTAGTTTTATAAAAGAGTATTTTTATATAAATATCATTCATAAGCTTTAAATAGTACATATGTATCTTGGATTCATATGTTAATTATCTAAAATGGTTAAAGAATTTTTAAAAGAACTGAATGGCAAGAGAGTTGAAGGTGAGTTAATTAGAACTTTCTTATATTCATTTATTGTAAGTATTGCTATTATTGGAATTGCTTATTTTGTGAGTTTTAGGAAAATTCCAGGATTTATTGACAATTATGGATCATATTTATTATTAGCTTCTATAAGTATTGCTCTCATAACAAGTTTAATCAGGCAGGTTAGAGCATATAAGGAATTTGCATGCATGTCTGGAATGATGATTGGTATGACTGCTGGAATGATTGCTGGTTTTTCTATAGGATTATATTTAGGAGCTACAAATGGAATGTTTATTGGAAGTGTGTTAGGTATGTTAGTTGGTATTTTCATGGGTGTTTGGATGGGAAAATGCTGTGGAGTTATGGGAATTATGGAAGGAATAATGGCTGGATTTATGGGAGGCTTGATGGGAGCTATGACAGCTGTAATGATGATAAATGATAATATTAAGTTAGCTGTTATAATTGTTTCAATAGTCTCATATGTTATACTTATATTATTGAATTATATGATATACAAAGAAATGAAAGAGAATGAAAGGCAGAGGAAGGAAGACCATACAATTACAGTATTTTTAAGCATAATTTTGATATTCATAGTTACATGGTTTATGGTTTATGGGCCAAGGAGTTCTCTTTTTGGTTAAGTGATTTAATGTTCATAATCTTTAAAAACTAATATGAGTTAAGTTTTCATATATTAAAAAACTTTCAAAATACTTTAAAATGAAAAATACAACAATACTTGTTATTATTGGAGTGGTTATTGTAGCTGTGGGAGCATTTATTTTTATGAATTCTGGATCTGATATAAATGGAGGAGTTATAATTGATGATACTCAAGGAGAGGTTATTCAGGGTGAGTTGCAAAAAGTAAATATAGGAATAAAAAATTATAATTATTATCCAAATACTATAGAAGTTAAATCTGGAAAACCTGTTGAAATTACTCTTGATAAAAGTGTATCTGGCTGTTATAGATCATTTAATATAAATAGTATGGGAATTTCTCAATATTCAAAAGATCCTAGCCAGAAAATAATCTTTACTCCGACTAAATCTGGAACTTATACCTTTGCCTGTTCAATGGGAATGGGTTATGGAAAGCTAATTGTTAAGTAGAGATAAAATAAAAGATGAAAATTTTATTTAAGAAGCCTTATATTTTTTGGCTTATTGCTTTGTTTTTTATTTATATTGTATTAAATATTCTTTTTAGTGGATTCTACGATACTATTCAAAGTATATTAATTTATTACAAAACACTAGACTGGTTTAAACTAGGAGTTTCAATTTTACTGACTGTTATTATTGGAATTCTTGTTTCATTAAATTCCGTAAGCTTTTACATTAAATATAAAGAAAGAAAGAATTTTAAGAAATGTAAAGAGGCAGGAGTTCTAGGAGGAATTGGAAGTATTGGCGGTTTGATTACTGGTGTTTGCCCTTTATGTGTAACAGGTCTTATTCCTCTAATATTAAGTTTATTTGGAATAAGCTTTAGCTTTGCAATTCTTCCTTTTCAAGGTATAGAAATTCAAGTTTTAATTGCAATTATACTTTCAATAAGCTTATGGATGATGTGGAGATAGTTACGTTAAATTTATCTTCCATAAGATTTAAATAGTCATATGTATGCATCTTTCATATGAGTAAAATGAAACAAAATTTATTGCATAACCACATGCATAATCATAAAGAACATGGAATCTCTGAGAAAGAGCTTTATGAAGCTTACAAAATATTTTTTGGAACTCTAGTATCTGAATCCAGATTAAAAATAGTTAATTTTCTTAGACATGGAAAGAGAAATGTCTCTGAAATAACAGATGAGCTAAAAATGGATCAGACTCATGTAAGTCATGATTTACAGAGGTTAAGGAGATGTGGATTTGTTTTAAGTGAAAAAAATGGGAAGTATGTTTATTATAGTTTAAATAAAGAGACTATAGAACCTTTAATGTTATTGATTGATAAGCATATGGGAAGTTTCTGTGTACATATTTTAA
>Ga0208375_1001188_pt1 | contig 30975 bp, 29 predicted proteins | sample RifOxyD1_FD_184038 | JGI IMG/M metagenome (GOLD analysis project Ga0208375, IMG submission 184038) | Soil microbial communities from Rifle, Colorado - Rifle Oxygen_injection D1 (SPAdes) | ecosystem: Environmental > Terrestrial > Deep subsurface > Rock core/Sediment | place: Rifle, Colorado...
GCAAACTTTTGTTTTTCTTCCAGAGCCACCGGCGCTACTAATTTAACTTTGAACTGAGCCGTATCTCCTGGCATAACCATTTCCACTCCTTCTTTCAAGGTCACTTCTCCGGTCACGTCGGTAGTTCTGATGTAGAACTGTGGTTTGTAGCCGGTGAAAAATGGTGTGTGTCGGCCGCCTTCTTCTTTCTTCAAGATGTAAACTTCGGCTTCAAAGTCAGTGTGAGGAGTCACGCTTTTCGGTTTGGCGATAACTTGGCCGCGATGCACTGCTTCCTTTGCCAGACCGCGCAGCAAAATTCCGGCATTGTCTCCAGCTCTACCCTCCTGCAATTGTTTGTTGAACATTTCGATGCCGGTCACGGTTGTTTTTTGAGCTTCTTTCAGCCCGATGACTTCCACTTCTTCGCCAACTTTCACAATGCCTCTTTCAATCTTGCCAGTCACCACGGTACCTCTGCCTTCAATGGAGAAAATGTCTTCGATCGGCATCAGGAACGGTTTTTCCAAATCGCGGACCGGGTCAGGGATATAAGTGTCAATAGTGGTAATGAGTTCGAAGACCCCTTTGGCCCACTCGTCATTTCCGTCTTTGGTTTCAAGCGCTTTCAGTCCGGAACCTCTGATGATTGGAGTGTTAGCACCGTCATAATGGTTTTTGGTCAACAGTTCGCGCACCTCTTCTTCCACCAAGTCAATCAAATCTTTGTCAGGCACCATGTCGCACTTGTTCAGGAATACGACAATCTTTGGCACACCGACTTGGTAAGCGAGCAAGATGTGTTCTCTGGTCTGCGGCATCACGCCATCAGTAGCGGCCACCACCAAAATCGCGCCATCCATCTGAGCAGCGCCGGTAATCATGTTTTTGATGTAGTCGGCATGTCCAGGAGCGTCAATATGAGCGTAGTGCCTGTTTGGAGTCCAGTATTCAGAGTGGTGCAAGGCGATAGTTATACCTCTCGCCTTCTCTTCAGGGGCGTTGTCAATTTTGTCAACCTCTTCAACTCGGGCGCCATAACCCTCCGCCTTTTTCATGTCAAGGACCTTGAGGATCGCAGCCGTCAATGTAGTTTTGCCGTGGTCAACGTGGCCAATAGTACCAACGTTTACGTGCGGTTTAGAACGATCAAAAGCTTCTGCCATAATATTAAAATTAAAATTGTTATTAAATTTTTGGCGCAAAGTTAAAAGCGCCTTATTTACAATACATCATATACTAACAAACCCAGAAAAGAAGTCAATACTAAAATTCTCTGTAGTTGAATGGCTTGAGGCCGAAGACCGGAGTGGCTTTTTTACTCCCATCAACTACAAGATTACAGACCGGATTTGATCCGGCTAGGGCACAATCATCAAGCCAACCGACGAAAACACATTGAGAGGCCGGGAAGGCAGTTAAGGAAACCGTACTGTCTTTTTCAAAATCTGCCGTGCAAGTTGCGCCGCAATCAATGCCGGAAGGAACACTTCTTACCATACCGCACCAACTGTGAGTGACAGTTACAGAAACTGTTGATGGCAATGGTGGTGGAGGCGGAGGCGGTGGAGGGGTTGGAGGAGGAGGTGGAGGCGGAGGCGGTGGAGAGGGAATGGCAGATACGTTGACTGTCATATCGGCCGAATCGTTGTGCGACAGTCCACCTGATGCACCGGTAATTATGATTTCATAATTTCCGTTTACAAAGCCACCAGAGGGCGGAATCACAGTTAAAGTGGTTGCTGTGGCGCCGTTAGGCGGAGGAGTGCGGCTCGGATTTGCCAAAGCACAGGTTGCTCCCGAAGGACAGCCGCTTGTTACAACAAGATTAACTGCGTTGTTAAATCCTTCTATCGAGGTAATTGCTACCGTAAAGATTTGAGGTGTGCCTGCTTCAGCGGGAGTGGTCAAAGAATATGTCGGAGTAACATCAATAATAAAATCAGCGGAAGGAAGAACTGCTGTAACTGTTAGATTGGCTGGGGTGGTCAAAGGGCAATTTTCGGCGCCATTAGGAGCAGTGCCGACAGCCGAAATGGTGGCGGAACCAACCGAAACGCCAGTGATTTGATTGCTGTTTATTGAAACTTTGCCTGGAGGATTAGCGGCATATATTGCATTGCTCCAACCTGGAGAAACAGAGGCAGTCGCCGTTTGACCGACATTTATAGAAGCCGGTGCGACCATGACACTGCCGGTTTGGCCAACACATGAAGGTTTTGGTATCACTGGCGCTGTCAACGTCAAATCAATATTTACAATTTTTCTTCCAGCCGAAGTTATTTCGGTATTATCCGGAAAATACATTGCATACATAATTTGATCTGTGTATAAGCCGGCAGACAGACCATTTGGATCCATGCATACTTGACTGCTCACAACAGAATTATCCGTTTCATAGAAAAAATATCCTCCGGTTCCCTGAACCATCTGGTCCCAAACTCTAATAGAACTATTGTATGGATTTTTGATAGCAACTATTTTAGAGCTATCGCCGCCAGTGGTTGTGTTTTGAACATTTATATTATGGCAAATCGCATCGGTTTGACCAGCAACGCCGTTCAGAGAAATATTCTCCGGTATAACATTAAAACTATAAGTTACTGATGGCGGAGGAATGGGAGATGACAACCCAGGATCAAAAACAGCAGAGTACACGGTAGCATGTTGGTCGCATCCGATAAAATGGGCGGTTACTCTATTTTTGAACCATCTATAGTGAATACCCGCTTCAAGAGCCGGCCCAAAAGGAACAAGTGTTGAATTTTGGGTGGTTCCCAGTATATTCAAAACATTTACCGTCGTTCCGGTCAGAGTAATATAATCTATAACCGCATCATAACTATTGGCGCCAATTAATGGCGGAATAATGCCCCAACCTAAAGTGAATGGGTCAGTATTGTTAGGAGGATTTATGTAAGCTCCCCAAGAATCCGGACCTGGATAATAAAACAGTTTTTCTGCGCCGGGAAAACATTCTGCCGCATAACTTTTTGGCGCAAAAGCAAAAAATGCCGTCAGCATGAGAGCAAAAAATAAACTATAAACAAAAAAAGATTTTATTTTCATTTTTTATAAACAAAAGAAATAGTCACTTGATTGACTTTGGTCACCACATTTTGGGCCATGCTTACGAGCACCGTTGCGCCATCGGCATTTTGAGCAGAAATAGATTTAACAGTGGAAGTATTCAAAGTTGTGAGCACTGTCCAGCCGTTTGCTTTGTTTAAATAATCCGAATAAATCTTAAAACTTTTGTCCAAATTATTCTTGCTTATAAAATGTATGGTGGCTTGCGTATTTGTCGGTTCGGAAATATTGTAGCCGTTGTCTACAACCGCGCCGGCTTCAAGAGGAAAATCTTTTGGAAACTGATTTGGCAATTCTCCGGCAGGAGCTTGGGTAATATCGTATTTCGGTCCTGTATCTTCAGAACGAGAAATTTCTTGCGGCGTTTGAAAAATTTTATCCGCAAATATAAACAAAACTCCGGCCAGCACCACTATCAAAACCCCGACAATCATAATTATGATATTTTTGTTCATAGGTTTAGGAGCAGGAGAAATTTGATTATTCATCGTACATATTGTAGTTTGATTCGCCAACTTCCACAACGCCCTTATCCACATTTTTACGATGCTCAATTTCACTTGACAAAATGGTATCAAAAATGCTATAGTACAAAAAGATTAAGGAGCCCCTGCAATGAAACTTACAAAGATAGTTAGGGATTGTGTTAGCAGTCCCCGCAAAAAGCTCGGGATGATTATGCCCGAACTCCGCATTCTGAGGGCAGAGCTGGAAGCGATCCGGCTTATGCAACCTCTTGATGGGATTGTGAGGTTTTTTGCCTCTGTATCACCGTGGTACGATCGGCTCGAAGAAATAGCGAAAATTATCACAGCTTTCAACCGTGCTAACCACGGCGGCAAGTACAATGACGTCATCATTCTTCTTGAGGGACTCTTCGCTCACCTCAGGAATGCTGGCCGACACCGTTACGGCTTGAACCGTACTGAAAAGAGTGAGGCCGTCGTAGCCGAAAAGATTTTTCTCGGCGACATCTGCGGCCTGTTTACTCACCCGATCCCGTTTTGGGTTAGCGTGAAAAATGAACCGAAAGGTGGTTGGAGCTACCCGAACATGGAGCATCTAAACGCCTACGATGTGGTATGCAATCAGGCGACCGACTTCATGCGGTCGCACGACCAGATCTGTCTCATCATCGGCTTGCTCAATGGCTATGTGGCCAACAGTGTCACCAAATAGATTTCATCGAGCTTCGCCCCGCGCGCCATGTGAAAGTGGCCGCGGGGTTTTTGTTTTATAAAATTTTAAGCAAAAATGCCGGAGGTGGCGCGCTTGAGGCGGGAAAGTTCTTCGGAGACGATTGTTTCAAATCCGGGCACCCGTTCTTTCAAAAAAGAAATGACTTTTTGGTAATCGCTGCCAGCATCCTCAATGGTTTTATCAAAATCACCCATAGCTTGTTCGTCCATCGCGTCAACTGAGCGCTCCACCACCGATTCAAAAAGCAGGTTGCCGATCTTTTCAACCATTCGTTCCTGCTCACGCGAATCCATATTTTGGAGCCCGAAATCTTCCGCTATTTTTTTCCTAAAATTTTCATCCATATTTTTTGTTTTATTTTTTCATTAAAAATGTGCCGAGGCGTTTTATGAAGGCTTCCATATTTTCGCCATTATCAAACGGTTTAAAGTCCACTTGAGCTTTGGAGTGAGCATCTCCTATCCAATTGGTCACTCGTTCTACCAAACCTCTGTGCTTTTCAGACGTGCCAAGTTCCTGCAAAACATTTTTCGGCAAATCGGAATTTTCCGGATCTCTGAAATATTCTATCACCTTGTTCGCGGGAAGTCTTTTCATAAATCCCCATTCTTCGGTGTTTATTCCATCAATTTTTCTAAGCCATTTTCTTTTTCCATAGATTTCGTCTACATTCTCCTTAAATATCTTGTCTACTTCTTGCGCCAAGGCGACGTCTTCGTTCATGGTCCGCAACCCCTGTCTATTTCCACCTACATTATTTTCTGCCACACTGTTTTCCACTACATTATTTTCTTTCAAATCCCCAATTCTTTTTTTAGCTTCAACGATTTCGTTCTCCAACTGTTCTTGAATAGCGGTTTTTGGTTTCAATAATTCTTCGGGCGGAGTTGGCGCCAGCTTCGGCGGCTCTTCATCAGGTATAATTTCTGTCCCAAAATTTTTGTCAACTTCTTGATCACTCAAACCACTCTCTGCACCTTCAGTATAAGTGTCTTGCGGCGCAATTTCCGTAGTTCCCGCTTCATCTCCATAAATATCTCCGGCCAAAACTTCCGCTTTGGGCTTGTAGTTCAAAATCTCCGCTACTTTATCGTTAGTAAGTTTTACACCTTGATGTTCGTGCAGATAAGCGTTAATACTAGCGCTTCTATCAAGTATTTCTTGCTGTTCCTCCAAAGTCTTTTTAGCCGCCCCATTTAGCACTTTTTGCAATTCCTCCGCGTTTCCAAAAAGTTTTGAAAGATTAACTTCTTTGCCTGGTTCTACTCTCACCCCAAAATCCGGGTCAGCGATCAAATTATATTTTGCTGGATCGCTAATGCCTTTATTTGTAAAGAATGTCACAACATTCTGCTTTTGAGCTTCAGTAAATTCTCCTCGATACTGCTTATTTTCATCAAGGCCTTTTTTGATCACATCCCAAAACGAATCAACTTTGCCTTCCACTTTGATATGTTTCAGATTATCCGGATGCTCAAACATTTTTTGCAAACTACTTTCAATATCAGCTTCCTCAACAGCCGGCTTCGGAGCCGCGGGCTCTGGTGTTTTTTCTAATGTCGCTTTTGGCTCAACAACTTCTTCCGGTTTTGGAGCTACCACTTTAAATTGTTCTGGTTCTGGTCTTGAGGTTTCCGTTGGTAATGGCTTTGGAGTCGGCTCATAACCTTGCCTTGGCGGCAATTTATGTTCTTGGATACTGGCAACTTTTCCTCCTTTTGATTCTAAGGCAGTGCCCAAACCTTTACCGGAAGCAACACCTTCTGTAAGTCCAGCGAGTATCCCGGCACCGGCGCCAACACCAACAGTAATTATACCCTTCTTTATCTTTGCCCATTTTTTTTCATTCTCTTCCCAGGCTCTTAGTTTCTCGAGTTCTTTGGATTTTTCTACTATTGATGTGGAAGAATTTTTTATTACATATTCCCTTTCTTTTACCTCATTGTCTATATCCTTTTCTGACCATCTGTTTTCGGCAGCAGCGCGAGCAGCGCCACCACCCAAGATAGAAGCTGCGCCTCGGATACCGCGCCCGCCAGCATACCAAGCGCTACTTAATACAGTCCCCCCGACAGCAGCCGTGCCCAAAGCATAACCGCCAACAGTAAACAAAACAGTAGTCGCTCCAAGCCGCACCCATTTATTTATCCCCGTATACCATTTTGCAAACTTGCTGTTAAGAACAGCTGCGGCCATTTCGCCGGCTTTGTCTTTCCAATTTTTTTCTCTACCCTCATTAAAAATTTCTTTGTATGCTTTGTTCTCACTCTTGGCAAATTCAAACAGTTCGTCATTCAACCTCTTTTGAAAAGCATCTTTGTATTCCGGATCATCGGCGTTTAGCGGTGTGCCCATTTCCGCTTTTATTGATTCTTTTATTTTTTCTGCAACAGCTTCCTTTTTCTTGTCGTACTCACTCATTGCAATTTCTCCTGGTTCAAATATTCTCCCTGTTTCTTTTTGGGCTCGAGCTTCCGCTTCAGCAATTGATTTTCTTGTTTCTTCAAGATTTTTCCACTCTTCACTCTCTCTCCAATTTGAAACATTTGCTTCTTGAGTGACAGTGGTGGGAGTTGGAATCGGTTCGAGAGTATGGGTTGGGGGTGAAATCGGTTCTGGTAGTGGAGGGATTGAAGCTGGAATTTGTTCAGGTTGTGTTGGATTTGGGGCAGGTTGCATCGATGGAATTACTGTTGTTCGAATGGCAAGAATTATGTCTTTTTTTGTACTTCCAAAACCAACATCTAAAGTTTTTGTGTCTTCATAATATGTAGGGAACAAAACACTTTCATCTTTGATGGCAAAGGTAAAACCTTTTGATTTCAACAGTTCTATTTCCTGGTCATTCAGATACAATAGAGCCTTGCCTATTTCGGATTTGACATCATAATCTTCGCTGGATTTATTTTTATCGTAGAGAGTTGTGTCAATTTCTATACCAGCAATAATTTCTGTTTGTTTCTCTTTTGTCATTGGTTCGGGTGTTTCCGGTATCTCTCCATTCGTAGGAATAAACAAGCTGTTCAAAAAATTGATCAGTTCCTGCCCGTTGACACCAAGGTCTACGTATAGCACGCCACCTTCAAGAGAGACTGGTGGCAAATTTTGTTCAATTTGAGGGTAGCCAAATCTTATTGTAGAAAATTTTTCTTTTAGAGAATTTTTCGAAGAACAATATTCAATAGCTTTTTTTATTTCATTATATTTTTCTTCAGATTTCTCCGGGTTCGCTTTATCAAATTTCGCAACTTGTTCCTCGTTAAATTCAAACTCAACGTCTAGTTCGCTCAAAAGATCGCTCAATTCAGCCCATTTGGAACGGGGCTGTTCATCTTTCTGTCTTAATCTTTTGTGTAGTTCTGCTTCGCTTTCATCTTTTTCTCCTTGCTCACCCAAAGTTTCTTCAACTGGTTCTGCCAGATTTGGTGGAATTGGTGGAATTGGTTCTGTTGATTCAGCTGCCTTCGTTTCTTCGGCGAATTTTTCTAGTATGAAGGACTGGATCTGCTCCCTATCAACTCCCGGGCCAATGTTTAAACGGCCGTCTTCGTAAGATATGCCGGGCTTGTCAACAAGATATATATGCTCACCTACCCATTCCAAAACTGGCGTATTTATATTATAGATAAAAGGACCAATAACAGAATTAATTTTAATGCACAAATCTGTTTGCCCCTCGCGCGGCGGAACATCTTCAATGGGTAAACTTTTGAATGCATCCGTTCTGATATCTCTACCGTTTGTATACGGACGAACATTTTCCAAAAATGAATTTATTATTGTCTCAGGTCTATTATTTCCTTGTTTTTCGTACAGTGGTTTAATCTCAGGCTTTACGGGGGACGGGAAATTTTCTTGCGGAGAATTATTTGGATCGATTTTTTCCGGAGAATTATTATCCATGGATAAAATTATACGTTAGTGGCATTTAAAACAGAAGCTTGACATGTTCATTACTTTGGGTATATAATGCCCGTGATACTGAAAGACAGAAATTCCGCCCGAAAGCGGATTTTTTCTTTCCCCTCTCTTGTTGTAAGAGAGGGTTAGGGTGAGTTATTAATAATGAAAAATCACATGTTTGATTTAAAAGTTATACATTCGGTTCTAGACCAGCTGGAAGAAGAGCGCGGCATCCCAAAAGAAAAGGTTTTGGAGGCCATCGAGATGGCGCTCGCCACCGCTTACAAAAAGGAATACGGCAAACGCGGACAGATAGTGCGCGCCACTTTTGATTTGAAAAACGGCGGGGTGGAAATGAGCCAGGTCAAAATCGCGGTAGATGATTCAAAAGTTTTTATGGACAAAGAATCTCTGGAAAACGCTCTAGAAACTGCCGAAGAAAAAGACGACGACCGAGTGTTGTTCAATCCGGAACATCATATCTTGATCGAAGACGCCAAAAAAATAAAGAAAGGGGTGCAAGTCGGAGATGAGCTTATTTTCCCGCTCGAATCAAAAGGCGATTATGGCCGTATAGCGAGCCAGACCGCCAAGCAAGTCATCATGCAAAAAATCAGGGAGGCCGAGAGAGATTCGGTGCTCAAAGAATTTGGCGAACGCGAAGGCGATGTTATCACGGGCACCGTACAGCGGATTGAGCGCGGCAATATTTTCATAGACGTCGGCCGAGCTGTCGGCATTTTGCCTTATGAGGAACAAATTCCCGGCGAAAGATTTAGCCAGGGCGAAAGAGTCCGCACTTACTTGTACCGGGTGGAAGACAGCCCCAAGGGAGTGGTTTTGCGCCTTTCCCGTTCCCATCCGCGCTTCCTCATAAAACTTTTTGAAAATGAAGCGCCGGAGCTCGCCAACGGAGTCATTGAAATAAAAAGCGTCGCCAGAGAAGCCGGTTCCCGTTCCAAAGTGGCGGTGGCTTCCAACGACAATTATATTGATCCGGTGGGGTCACTCGTCGGTCAAAGAGGAGTCAGGGTAGCGACGGTCACAAGTGAACTCGGCGGCGAAAAAATAGACATCATAGAATGGTCTGAAAATCCATTAGAATTTATAGAAGACGCTCTCTCCCCCGCCAAAATAGTTTCAATAGATATAAACGAGGAAAATCGGGAGGCCAAGGTGGTAGTTTCTGAAGACCAACAGTCTTTGGCCATCGGCAAAGGCGGCCAAAATGTGCGCTTGGCAGCCAAACTAACCGGCTGGCGCATTGACATCAAATCAACCAAAGGCGAAGAACTCGAAACCGCCGAATAACTTCTTTTTGGTTTTTGTTTTGTGTTGTGATAATGTGTTTGATAATTATCATTAATTTTAAATTGTCCTATGGAAAACCAATACCTGTGGTACGCGCTCGGAGCAGGAGTACTCGCGCTAGCTTATGGCGTATTTTTAATTCTTAAAATCTTAAAACAGCCCCAAGGCGAAGGCAAAATGATTGAAATTGCCAAAGCTATTCAAGCCGGAGCCAAGGCCTATTTGAACCGCCAATACAAAAGTGTCGGCATCGTGGCTTTGATCATAATCGCGCTTATGTGGCTCGCCAATTTTTCTGGAAACACTATTGCCGGATTTATTTTGGGCGCTCTTCTTAGCGCCGCCGCCGGTTTTGTCGGCATGAATATTTCAGTCCGCGCCAATGTCCGCACTGCCGAAGCAGCCAAAAAGGGTTTGGGCCAAGCGCTGTCTTTGGCTTTTGAAGGTGGTTCGGTTACCGGTTTGTTTGTGGTTGGCTTGGGACTGCTTTCGGTGACCGGATTTTATATGGTCACAAAGGATTTGAATGCTCTCATTGGTCTCGGTTTTGGCGCTTCACTTATTTCCATTTTCGCCCGATTGGGTGGCGGTATTTTCACCAAAGGCGCTGACGTCGGCACAGATATGGTTGGCAAAATTGAAGCCGGCATTCCGGAAGACGATCCAAGGAACCCCGGTGTGATTGCTGATAATGTGGGCGATAATGTCGGCGATTGCGCCGGTATGGCCGCTGACTTGTTTGAGACCTATGTGGTCTCCACTATCGCCGTCATTCTGCTTGGTGCTTTTACTTTCAAGGGTTTGAGTAACAATGCTCTCATCTATCCCCTGCTTATCGGCGCGGTTTCCATTGTTACCACCATCATCGGCACTTGGTTTGTCCGTCTCGGCAAAAGCAAAAACATAATGGGCGCTCTATACAAAGGATTGATTGTTTCCGGAATTCTTTCAGCCATTTCTTTTTATCCAATCACCACCAAATTAATGCTCGGCAACGGTTTGTACCCTGTTTTAGATCTTTTTGGTTGCGCTTTGGTTGGTCTCATTGTTACCGCTCTTATAGTCCTCATCACCGAATATTACACGGCCAAAAAATGGGGTCCGGTCAAAAGTATTGCTGAGGCCAGCACCACCGGACATGGCACCAACATTATCAAAGGTCTGGCAGTAGGTATGCAATCAACAGCCCTGCCTGTTTTAGTTATCGTACTTGCCATTTTAACTACTTACAAATTGGCTGGTTTGTACGGCGTCGCCCTCTCTGTTATGAGCATGCTTTCTTTGACCGGCATCATTGTGGCGATTGACGCCTTTGGCCCCATTACTGACAACGCCGGCGGCATTGCCGAAATGGCCGGTTTGCCAAAATCAGTTCGCGATATTACAGACCCTCTTGACGCTGTCGGCAATACCACCAAAGCGGTCACCAAGGGCTATGCCATCGCTTCAGCCGGATTGGCCGCCATGGTTTTGTTCGCCGCTTATACTCAAGAGCTTTCTGCCAATGGCATCTCAACTGTTTTTGATTTGAGCAACAGCAAAGTTTTGGTCGGGCTTTTGATCGGCGGTCTCTTACCATATCTTTTTGCTTCCATTGCCATGTCTGCCGTCGGCAACGCCGCCAAAGCCGTAGTGGAAGAAGTGCGCCGACAATTTAGAGAAATCAAAGGCATTATGGATGGCAGCGGCAAACCGGATTATTCCCGCGCCGTTGACATTGTCACCAAAGCGGCCATCAAAGAAATGATCGTGCCGGCTTTGATTCCGGTAGCTATCCCAGTCATTGTCGGCTTAGTTTTGGGCGCTGCCGCTTTGGGAGGTTTGCTGGTAGGCACTATCATAACCGGCTTGTTCGTCGGCATCACGACAGGCGGCGCCGCTTGGGACAATGCCAAAAAATATATTGAGGAAGGCTCCTTTGGTGGCAAAGGTAGCGACGCTCACAAAGCGGCCATCACCGGCGACACCGTCGGCGATCCTTACAAAGACACCGCCGGCCCGGCCATCAACCCGATGATAAAAATAATCAACATTGTCGCTTTGCTCATGGTAAAATTCTTAAGGTAAGATATAAAAAAAGTTTTCCACTTTCAAAAACAATGCGGCTGTACTATACTGATAGTGCGGTCGCGGTTGTTTATAAATTAAAAATTAAATATGAAAAACAAGTTATTGTTATCCGGAATAATATTCGCTCTGGCCGTTTTGCCAGCGATATCTTCTGCTGAGGACGGAAGCGCCGTGAGGGTAAAGGCCAGCACTAGCGCGGAAGTAAGATTAAAGGCCAAAACCGAGCTTGAAACCCGCAAGAAAGAAATGGAGGAGAGGAGGGAAGAACTGAAAGATGAAATGGAAGAGAGGATAGAAAATATCAGGAATGAAGTAGAGGCCAGGAAAAACACCGTTCGAGATGAAATGGAACAAAGGAGAGAAAGAGCGATAGAAAGCATTCGAGAAAGATTAAACAATTTCACACAAAAGATCATTGAAAGATTTGATGCGGCAGTTGAGCGACTGGAAGAGCTTGCCTCAAGAATTGATTCCAGAATAACCAAAATGGAAGCTAATAACATCGATGTAAAAAAAGCCAAAGAGCTCTTGGTTGTAGCAAAAATAAAGATTGAAACTGCCAAAACCAGCGCCCTTGGCATCAGCCTTGAATCTCAAGTGGTAGCCTCAAGCACCGCCACCTCGACAGCGGCTATTAAAGTCGATTTTGAGAATATAAAAAATCAAATAGAAACGGCTAAAACAGATGTAAAAACGGCTCACGCAGCCCTAGTTGACGTGATCGTCAATCTCAAGCCCGGCCAAAATAAAAACGCCACCTCGACTACTGCGTCCACCACGGACAGCGGGGATTAGTATTTTTATAATTAATTAATTAAACAAAATGGACACATTCAATCCAAACCAAATGCCTCCGATGCCAAGCGAAAGCGAAAAGAAATCAGTGGGCCCATTGGTCGCTGTCATTATAATACTCGCCCTTATCGTGGTAGGCGGCCTGTATTTCTTGAAGCAGAGATCTTCCCAAAATACCTACGTGCCGCCAGCGGAAACAGGAGACGCTGTCACGGCATCATTGCGACAGCAGGGCTCTTCTGACGACCTAAACACCATTGAAGCGGATCTAAACGCCACTGACTTGAACAACCTTGACCAAGGCGCCGCCGCTATCCAAGCCGATTTGAACGGGAACCCGCAATAACCTGCATAAAACTTTCCAACCAAAAACCGCCAAAAGCGGTTTTTGTTTTGCATACATATTTAGAGTAAACTATTATTTAAATATGAAAATCATATCCTGGAACGTAAACGGTTTGCGGGCGGCGCATAAGAAGGGATTGTTTTTGCCGTTTATTGAGAAATACAAGCCGGATATTTTGTGCTTGCAAGAGATAAAGTCAAAAAAAGACCAAAATGAACTTGATTTGAAAGAATACGAAGAAATATGGAATCCGGCTGAAAAGGCCGGTTATGCCGGTGTTGCCATATTCAGCAAACAAAAGCCGTTAAATGTGGTATTCGGATTTCCAGAAGAGATATTGGAAAAATACAAACTGGAAGAAGATAAATATGGCGACCCCAACAACGAAGGACGGGTTTTGACGGCTGAATTTAATGATTTTTTTGTTGTTAATGTTTATACTCCTAATGCCAAACCGGACCTGACCCGTCTTAATTTGCGCCACAAAAAATGGGATCCAGCTTTTTTGGAGTACGTAGTTAGTTTAAAAAAGAAAAAACCCGTTATTTTTTGCGGCGATTTGAACGTGGCCCATACCGAAGATGATTTGGCCCATCCCAAGCAAAACGAGGGCGAGCATGGTTTTACTAGAGAAGAACGGGAAGGAGTAGACAATATTATAAAAGCCGGATTTGTTGATACTTTCAGACAATTTACCCAAGGAAACGGCCATTACACTTGGTGGAGCCACTGGGCAAACGCCAGGGCAAGGAACGTCGGCTGGAGAATAGACTACTTTTTTGTAAACAAAGAATTTTTACCAAAAATTAAAATATCAAGTATTCTTCCTACTATATTAGGTTCAGACCACTGCCCTATTATGTTAGAATTGAACAGCTACCCCTAATGGACGTTGGGGTGGCATGATTTCGCTAAATCAAATGAAAAAAGGGTTTACATTAATCGAACTTTTGGTTGTCGTGGCAATTTTGGGCGTTTTATCATCTATTATTCTGGTTTCCATAGGCCAAGCGCAAAGCTCAGCCGCTTTTGCCAGAGCCAAACTAGAGTTTAGAAGCATCGCCACCGCCATAGAATTATGGACCGAAGATCATGGAGATGTCATGCCGGCAGATGTAGACAGGAACCTACCGCCAGGTTTGGAAATTTACCTATCAAGCGGTAATTGGCCAAATGCTCCCTGGCCGGCTAGCGTTTACGACTGGGATAATTGGGACGATCCCGACCACCCAGGCCAAAAAATTTACCAAATCAGTGTCAGATTTTGTCCGCTAGGGCATCCAGAACTCTGCCGATTCCCAACCGACGAATGGGCAACAAATTTTGATTATTACAGTGCTGTCTATTATTGTTTGGGAGGATCCTGCCGGTCACACCTTTCCCGACCTATTAATCACCCAGGATATTGCGTTAATTGTTAAAAATAGGCGCAACAAAACCGCCAAGATGCGGTGGAGGAATTTCGCACGGCAAGGCGGCTTGCTTCAAACCCTTCGATAAACTCAGGGTAAAAGAACATATGAAAGATAAGTCTCGTCAAGAAGCGCGTTCTTCATAAGAAATCGTATGATATCTCATTTTTAAAAATAATGAGTGAAGATATATATAACCTATTCTTATGTCCTAACCAAACTCTCTTTCAAACAAACATGTTTGAAAAAGAACCAATTGCCGATTAGTCTTTTAAAAATATCGGCTGTCTGATATAAATTTTATGTCCTTTATTAAAATTGTAAAGGACAAATTGTGGATAACCCTTCAACTGCGCTCAGAACAAGCTTATTGCACGTGATGCTTGTCCCTGATTTTACTTATCTCTTTTCCCTCTTCTTTTTCCTTCTTTTCCTTGCCTTTTTCACTCAAATTTATCAATTCTTTATCGGACATTTCTCCCAATTCTATTGTCCTTTTGTTTAAATGCTCTTCTGTATTGAGGGTCGGGTCTTCCAAAACCTCTTCTAACAGAGCATTTAGAATCTGCCCTATTTTTGGTCCTGGAACGATGTTTAAAATTTCTATAATTTTTCTGCCGTCAATTTTGAGCATTCCCACCGATATCGGATCCCGCATTACCTCTTCTATCATGGATTGATATTTTCTCAATCTGTAAGGATTTTCTTTTGGCCGACCAGTGCCAATACGATCGCAAAGCCGGAGATCTATAAGATCCCAAACATTTTCTTTGCCGACGTTGGCTATGAGCCGCCTCACAGCAGAATGAGTAATTTTTTCAGTATCAGAAAAGAACATGTGCCAGCGAACCAGATTGGTTACTTTTTCAATTGTTTCACGTGAAAACTTTAAGTCTTCAAGAGTTCTTTTGGTTACATGTGAACCCAAAACCTCATGTCCATAAAAAGTCCATTGATTTGCTTCTTTGTCCCATCTTCGACTCTTTGGTTTGGCAATATCATGAAAAAGCACAGCAAGTCTCACATGTAACGGAAACTTTTTGTCGGCAGCATGTTGAACTGCTTTTAAAAGATGGGTCCAAACGTCAAAGGCATGGGCCTTGTTTTGTTCCACCCCAATACTTTCTTCCAGTTCTGGGATAACATACATCAACAAACCCAGCTTTTTTAAAAGGAGAAAACCTTCCATCGGATTTGGAGACATTATTATTTTTTCAAACTCTTCTCTTATCCTTTCTTTAGATATTTCTTTCAAAATATGGCCGTTTTCCAATATGGATTTTTCTGTTTCAGCGTCAATAGGGAAGCCGAGTTGCACATGAAACCGGACAGCCCTCAAAATTCTTAGGCCATCTTCAAAAAACCTTTCTTTTGGCTCTCCAACGGTCTTTATCAAACCCCTGGCCAAATCAGCCACTCCGGAAAAAGGATCAACTATTTCGCCTGTTTCTGCGTCATAAGCGATAGCGTTTATGGTGAAATCACGCCTTTTAAGGTCGTCTAGTATGTTTTGGCTAAATTTCACCTTGTCAGGCCTTCTATGGTCGGAATACGAGCTTTCAATGCGATATGGGGTAACTTCTATAACTTTCAATGTTTCCGCCTCTTCGGGAGGCATTTCTTTTGAGAAATTTTCGTTTACGACACCTACCGTACCAAAGTCATTTTCATAAAATGTCTTTGGGAATAGGGGAATAATCTCTTCCGGAGTAGCGTTCGTGGTAATGTCCCAATCATTTGGCTTCCGGCCCATAAAAAGGTCCCTGACACATCCGCCAACCAAATATGCCTCAAAACCAGCATCTTTGAGCGCTTTGGTTACATGTGCAACCTCTTTCGGTATCTTAAACTTTTCAATTTTGGCTTTATGAGACATATTTTCATTATAATACAGATTAAACGAAATCCACAGCTTTTGTTGTATTTGTTAATCAGAACCATGTTATTATAGTATATAACATGAAAACTAAGGTTTTGGAGAAAGAAAAAGCAATAAAATTACGCAGAGACGGCTATAGTTATAAAGATATTCTATTAGAAATTCCTGTAGCAAAAAGCACTATTTCAAGTTGGTTGAAAGATTTGCCAATAACACCTGAGGAAAAGAAATTTCTCAAAGAGAGAATTGACTCAAATATATCCAGGGGACGCATAAAATCAGCTGCGGCAAACAGGAGAAATAGATTAGAGAAAGAGAAGAAATTGTTTGAGCAAGCAAAAATAGAATTTAGGGAGTTAAAAAATAACGCCATGTTTCTTGTTGGAATTGGATTATACTGGGCAGAAGGATCTAAAAGAACTTCTACTTTTCAATTTATGAATTCAGACCCTGATATGATAAATTTTATGATTTTATGGTGCAAAAAATTTCTACCCAAAAGAATTGAAAATGTGCATTTGCGTTTATATATGCACAAAATATATTCCTATGAAAAATGCGAGGAGTATTGGTCAAAAATAACAGGTTTTTCCTTATCCAAATTCAAAAAGACCGTATACAAACCAAAAGGACTAGCTTTTAAAAAAAGACCTATGTATAAGGGTTGTATTAGAATTGAGATCGCAAAAGGATCTGACTTACTTAGAAAAATGCAGTTTTGGCAAAATTTTTTGGTTGCTGAATTCAAAAAAAGTATTGTATAATGGCATTTCTGCGCCTGTAGTGAAACGGATATCACAACGATCTTCGGAATCGTTATTCCGGGTTCGAGTCCTGGCAGGCGCGCAAAGAGTTTTTTAGAGATTTGCCCATTGCATTTCGGTGTTGGATCTACTATATTTAGTAGTAGTTTTTTAAAGAGGAAATTGCTTTTGTGGATAGAACTTGCCAAAAAAAGTTTAACCAAATAGCAAGTAAAATGCGGCCATAATTTAGTGGTAAAATACGGTCTTGCCAAGACTGAGATGGGGGTCCGATTCCCCCTGGCCGCACACTTCGAAAAGCTCGGCGTAAAAAATGTCCTAAATCTAGTGAGAAAATGCTAAAATGTCTTTGTGGTGTAGTTGGCTTTATTTTTCAACAAAACTGGGGATAAAGTTGGGGACACTGTGTATAAGTCAAAATGCGCGATGACGGACAAAAATGGCAAAACATAACGAAACTGGGGCAATAGGGGAAGGGATAGCGGCAAAATATCTTGAAAAGAAAGGGTTTTTGGTAATAGACAGAAATTATAGGAAAAAATGGGGCGAATTGGACATTGTGGCTCAAAAAGACGGGGTGATTCACTTCGTGGAAGTAAAGACGGTGAGCAGAAAAAGTTATGGTGACCATTTTGAACAAGAAATCAATAATTACCGGCCGGAAGACAATATGCACCCTTGGAAATTGAAAAGGTTGCGAAGGGCGCTTCAGACTTATCTTTTGGAGAAATATAAATCGGATCCGCCTTGGCAATTTGACCTGGCTTGTGTCTTTTTGGATCAAGAAAGGCGAGTGGCCAAGGTCAAATTTATGGAAAATCTGATTTTATAATTCGGAGTGCCGAGAATCGAACTCGGACCTAATGCTCCCAAAGCATTTATACTACCACTATACTACACTCCGTAATCAGACATGATATAACAAAATGTGCTTTTAGCCAATTGTGCTATTATCTTTTTTATGCCTAAAAAATATAAGGTGAGGGAGAAAATTGCTGAAAAAGATAAGAAAAAACTTGGAGATTATGACAATTTGACAGCCCAATTGCTTTATAATAGGGGAGTCAAAACAAAAAAAGAGGCGGAAAAATTTTTGCAGCCGGATTTTGTGGAGCATCTACATGATCCGTTTTTGCTTCCCGATATGGCAAAAGCGGTGGAAAGGATTTTGGAGGCGATTGATAGAGGAGAGAGAATAGGAATTTGGAGCGATTATGACGCAGACGGCATACCCGGCGGAGCGCTTTTGCACGATTTTTTCAAATTAATCGGGTATCACAATTTTATAAATTATATTCCGGACAGACACATTGAGGGTTACGGGCTGAATAATGAAAACATTGAAGAACTCGGGAAAGACGGGGTCAAACTTTTAATAACTGTTGATTGCGGCACAAGAGATCATAAAGAAATTGATCACGCTCAAAAACATGGAATAGAAGTAATCATCACCGATCATCACGAGGAAGGGAGTGATTTGCCTAACGCTTACGCAATAGTCAATCCAAAAAGAAACGATTCAAAATATCCGGAAAAAATTCTTTGCGGCACGGGAGTGGTTTGGAAAATCATTGAGGCTATTCTTCAAACAAAAAGAGATTTGTTGAAAGAGGGGAGTGAGAAATGGCTTTTAGATTTGGTGGGTCTGGCAACACTTTCGGATATGGTGCCGCTTGTTGGAGAAAACAGAGTTTTGGCTTCTTATGGTTTGAAAGTTTTGAGAAAGAGCAGAAGGCCGGGATTAAATAAATTTTTTTATAATTTAAAAATAAATAAAAATAATATTTCGGAAGACGATATCGGGTTTATGATTACCCCGCGTATCAATGCCGCTTCGCGCATGGGCCATCCGCGTGACGCCTTCGGCCTTTTGGTTGCCAAAGACGAAGCTGAGGCGGAAGGCTATGCTAAACATTTGGACAACATCAATAACGAAAGAAAAGGTGTGGTCGCCGGCATCGTCAAAGAAGCCAAAAAAAGAATAAAAGAAAAAATTGAAAACGAGGGAGAAAAATCTGTTATTGTTTTGGGCAATCCGGATTGGCGGCCGGCGCTTTTGGGACTTGCCGCCAATTCCATAGCCCTCGAATATAACCGGCCGGTTTTTTTGTGGGGCAGGGAAGGCGGAGAATTCATAAAAGGTTCTTGCCGATCGGACGGCGCTACCAACTTGGTCGCTATTATGGAAAGAACTAAAGATGTGTTTATAGAATTTGGCGGGCATAAATTATCAGGAGGATTTTCTGTTTTGTTTGAAAAGATTCATACACTTGAAGACGCGCTCATTGAGGCAAGCACGCATATTGTAAATAATGATTTGGAAACCTTGGTTGATATGGAATTGAATTTGAAAGATATTTCTGAAGATTCAGTTGCCAAAATTTTGCGCTTGGCGCCGTTTGGCGTGGGCAACGAAAAACCTGTTTTCATTTTCCGCGATATCATTCCCGAAAAAATAAACCGCTTCGGCAAAGCCAAAGAACATCTCTCCTTAAATTTGCGCGATGCCACTTCGCCAAGGCTTCGCGGCACAAGCCTACGAGCAATTTCTTTTTTTACTTCGCCCGATCAATTTGGCGACTGCCTGAAGGAAGGAATCAAAACAAATTTGGTCGCTAACGTCGAAAAATCTTTTTATAACGGCTCCTCCGAAATCCGGTTGAGAATTGTAGATTTCTTTTAAAATTAAATATAAAATTAGTTTCATGAATAAAATAATTATCTACACAGATGGATCTTCAAAAGGGAATCCGGGACCAGGAGGGTGGGCAGCGATAATAAGTAGTCAGCAGCCAGTAGCCAGCATTAAGGAGATAGGGGGCAGGGAAGAAAAAACCACAAATAACAGGATGGAAATGATGGCGGCGATTGAGGCACTTAAAAATATTCCCTTCGACTTCGCTCAGGGTAAACCGGAAGTTGAGATTCATTCTGACTCCGCGTATCTTATCGGCGGGATTACAACTTGGATAAAAAATTGGCAAAAAAATAATTGGCGGACTAAAGATAAGAGGGAAGTGATGAACAAAGATTTGTGGCAGGAACTTTTGGCAGAGACAGAAAAAAGAAATGTAGAATGGAAAAAAGTTTTGGGACATTCCGGCCATGAATTTAATGAGAGATGTGATTGGATCGCCCAAAGTTTTGCCGAGGGAAAAAAGATTGAGTTGTATAATGGCTTAAAATCGGGCTATAATTTGTTTCATTAAGAACCTCATCCCCAGCCCTTCCCCTAGGCGCAGGGGAAGGGAGAGGAACACTAGAACTATCCATCTAGTGAAGTATGTTTCCCCTCTCCTGCATCTAGGAGAGGGGTAAGGGGTGAGGTTATGATATATCACTTTTCCGTTTCATTTGCTTTAGGAATTGTTTTTGAAAAAATATTTGGTTTTGGCTGGAGCGCTGCTCTGCTAATTGTTTTGGTTTCGGTAGTAGTGTTTTTGTTTTCTCGTTTTACGAAAATATTTTTAATAATCGGTTTGGCTTTGGCTTTGGGAATTTTGCGAATGAGTTTTGTTGATGCTTCTCCCGATCAAAATCTTTATAAACTTGTCGGCCAAAAAATTTCTTTCGAAGCCACTGTCTCCGATGAACCGGATGTGCGCGATACTTCTGTCCGTTACACAGTCAAACCAGACTTTTTAGAAAAAAGTCTGGTGCTTTTGGTAGCAGATCGTTTCCCTGAATTTAAATATGGGAACAAAATAAAAGTTTCCGGCAAATTGGATCTGCCGAAAAATTTCGAGAGTGATAACGGCACAGAGTTCGATTACATAAATTATTTAGCCAAAGACAAAATAAATTTTTTGATTTATCGTCCGAATATAGAAAAGATGGAAGGCTATGGGGGAAATAAAATGGTGGCCTTTCTTTACACTCTAAAAAACATTTTTGTTAAAAATATTTCAGCCGTAGTGCCCGAACCAAACGCCTCGCTCGCAAGCGGAGTTATTTTTGGCGCCAAACAATCTTTGGGCCAAGAACTTTTGGACGATTTCAGAAAGGTGGGGCTCGTCCACATCGTGGTTCTTTCCGGCTATAACATCACCATTATCGCCGTCGGCATTTTTTACGCCACCTCTTTTTTTGGAAAAAGAAATTTGGGTTTTATTTTAAGCGCCGTTTTTATAGTTTTATTTTCCATCATGGTTGGCTTAGGGGCGACAGTCATCCGCGCCTGCATCATGGCTTTGATCGCCATTCTGGCCAAATTTTTGGGCCGGCCGGCCGATGCTCTGCGATGGCTTTTTATCGCCGGCATCCTAATGCTTCTCTGGAATCCGCTCATTCTTTTTTACGATCCGTCTTTCCAGCTTTCTTTTATGGCTACTTTGGGACTGATTTTATTTTCGCCTTTTATTTATTCTTTTATTTCCAATCACAAAATACAAAAATTTATTCCTACAAAATTTGGCCTGCGCGAAATTATTTCTTCCACATTAGCCGTTCAATTTTTTGTCTTGCCCCTCCTAATCAAAATGTCCGGCTTTGTTTCTTTAATTTCGTTTTTAGTTAATCCTCTCATCTTGCCTTTGGTACCCGGGGTTATGGCTCTCGGCGCTCTCACTGGCGCTTTGGGAATTTTGCCTTTTGCTGGAACAATTTTGTCTTGGCCATTCGGCGTACTTACGTACGTCCTTACGTCCGTAATTATTTCAATCACCGAAATTTCCGCCCGCATTCCTCTTTCCACTCTCCAAACCGGCACCATTCCTCTTTCAATAATTTTTGTTTGGTATGCCGGTTATGGAGTTTTGTTTTGGAAATTAACCTCACCCCGTTCGTCTCGCGCCGAATTGCCCCTCTCCTAGATGCAGGAGAGGGGAGGAATGGGGAAATTGCAACCAATTGACCGATCGGTCAGATAGTTGCAATTTTCAAAATTTTTGGAAAGAAAAAACGCCGGTCTCGCGACACAGCGTAATTTGGGCAAGAGATACCTCATCAAAGCCAGTCAGGGTTTCCTAAAAGAAAGACCGAGGCCTTGAAGAATCTCCCTGAGTTCATTGAGACTTCTTCTCCCAAGGCTATTTATGCTGAGCATTTCTGCCTCAGTTTTTTCGACTAACTCGCCGATGGTGTGAATGTGCGCATTCTTCAAACAATTGTAAGAACGTACAGAGATCGTCGTGAGTTCTTCTACTGGACGTCTAAGATCCTCCGGCTTTGGTCCCGTATTTTCGGGCGGTTCAGTGACCGCCCCGAACGGAGTGAGTTTGACCTCCGTGGATGGAACATTATTGTGCAGTACCGGCGGATCAATCGGGGGGGCCTCAAGCTCCAATCGATATAACAAGGGGTCGCCCTTTTTCTCTTGGTCAGAGAAAGGTCCGCTTCGAAGCCTATAACCCGCTTGGTGTAATTGTTCTAATCTCGTGACCATGCTCCTGAAATCCGCTATAACAGCTTTGGTGAAATCTTGGCAAAAACCTTCAAAGTGGCTAAAACTGATTTCGACCACCTTTTTCTCTTGAATACTCATGTGAACTCCTTCCCGGGACAATATTAAGCATAAACTCGCAAAAGTCAACTACTGCGCGTTTTGGAAATTTTCTTCAATCACTTGCCAATTTAGATTGGCGAAAAAGTCTTCAATATAATTTTTCTTGCCGGAGGGTTGGTAGTCAAAAACGAAAGCATGTTCCCACATATCAAGAACAAGGATAGGGGAGCAAGAAACCAAGTGCCCCAAATGTTGTTCATCAACCCATTGGTTCAAAAGTCTTTTGGTCTGCTTGTCGTAGTAAAGCATCGCCCAGCCGACACCGCGAGTGAGTCCGATTGATTTGAAAGTAGCGAGCCACTTATCAAAATCCCCAAATTCTTCTTCAATCGCTTTGTGTAGCGGGCCGCCTGCAGTGAGCGGAGTCGAACCACCTTCCAAACTACTGAAATAATATTCGTGGTTTCTCATGCCGCCAAATTCAAAACCGAAGCGGCGAGTGATTTCCATTACCGAATATTTGCCACCCTCATCGTCTACAGCGCCATACTGCTCTATCATAGAAAGAATCAGGTTGGCATTCTTAACATATCCTTGATAAAGCTTCAAATGCTCTTCAATATTTTTTTCCGAAATTCCCTGAAGTTTTGGGATATTAAATTGTTTTGCGGTGAATGACGTCATGTTTGTATTATACTATGTTTGTAATGAAAACTCTCAAGATAAGACTAGTTATTCTATCTATTTTGTTACTTGGCGTCATTTTTTCCGTGTATGTCGCTTACCGAGAGACAAGAAATGGCATTTTGACGGTGGCTTTTTTGGACGTAGGCCAGGGCGACGCTATTTGGATTGAATCCCCGAACGGCAACCAGATGCTCATTGACGGCGGGCCCGGCAAATCGGTACTTCGCGAACTTTCAAAAGTAATGCCGTTTTACGACCGTTCTATTGATGTGGTGGTCGCTACCCATCCGGACGCAGACCACATAAGCGGACTAAATGATGTTTTGAATAAATACAAAGTGGCTTTGTTTGTGGAGCCGGGGGTAGAAAGCGACACTGCGGTTTATAAAGAATTAAAAAACGAGGTGGCTGCAAAAAATATTAAAATCGTTGAAGCAAGGAGGGGGATGTTGGTTGACTTGGGAGGGAGAGCGGTTTTGGAAATACTTTTTCCGGTTTTGGACCCGACGGGCATGGAAACCAATATGGCTTCCATTGTAGCTCGCCTGGTTTATGGCGAAAACGAATTTATGCTGACTGGCGATTCGCCAAAAAATATTGAAGAGTATTTGGTTTCGTTGGAAGCCCAAAGTCAGACTTTGGGTTCCGATGTCTTAAAAGCCGGCCACCACGGCTCCAAAACCTCTTCAGCCACATCTTTTGTTTCAGCCGTTTCTCCCGAGTATGCGGTCATTTCCGCAGGTAAAGACAACCGTTACGGCCACCCCAATCAAGAAGTTCTGGACATTCTCACCAACTTTGGAGCCAAAATTTTAAGAACGGATGAAGAAGGCAGGATTGTTTTTAAGAGTGACGGAGTGAATTTGGAGATTAAATAACCCCCGCGTCTTTCAAAGTGGCGTAGGCGCCTTTTTTTTGGAGGGTTTTGATGGCTTTGGTGGAAAGAGTCAAGGTAAAAGATTTGTTGAGTTCGGGGACAAAAACTTTCTTTTTATGCAAATTGGCAAATTTCCTCGTGTTGCCACAAGGATTGAATTGGGTGGCGCGAGTTCGGTTTGAATACTTGCCGCCCATTTGGGACGATTTGCCGGTGATTGCGCAAACTTTCATAATGCAAAGTATGCTAACATATACAGTATAAAAAGCAATGGATTTTCTATTTATCGTCATCATTTTAATAATGTCGGTGGTCATCCACGAAGTTTCGCACGGCTACGCCGCCTTGGCCCTGGGCGATCCGACTGCAAAATTTCAGGGTCGTTTGACTTTGAATCCATTTTCTCATCTTGACCCTATCGGCTCTTTTTTGGTGCCGCTTCTTGGATATTTTTTGGGCGGTTTTATTATCGGCTGGGCCAAGCCGGTACCTTTCAATCCTTACAATTTAAGAAATCAAAAATGGGGCGAGGCCTTGGTGGCCATCGCCGGGCCGCTTTCAAATATTTCATTGGCAGTTATTTTTGGGCTGATCATAAGGTTTGCCTCCAACACTCAAATATTTAACGAAGCCTTTCTGGGTCTAGCCAATTTCGTAGTTTTGATCAATATTACCTTGGCCATATTCAATTTGATGCCCATCCCGCCCCTAGACGGTTCCAAAATACTTTTTGCCATTCTGCCTTACAAGTGGCAGAGTTTCCGCCAGTCTATTGAAAGATACGGTTTGATTTTGGTTTTCGTTTTTATATTTTTCATTTGGCAGGTGATGAGTCCGGCCATCGGCTATCTGTTTACATTATTCACCGGCCTTAATTTTTCCACTTAAAACATGCGCGACACGAAGACAGCTACAAAACACGCCATCATTTCCTTGTTTTCTTTTGCTGTGCTGTTTGTTTTGATCCGCTTATTTTCTCCGCTGCTGCAAGATCTGATGTTGAGTCCCGAAAGATTTGGTGTTGAATTGGAAGCGACGGAAATAAATTTCTTTTTGGTCAATACTCTGCTCATCACTTCCAGCGTCTTTCTTTCTTATATTGTCTATCTGATTTTGTCCGGCAAAACTCGAGCCGAGTTGGCTGCCATGCAGATGGCCAAATCTTTGTACGTCTCCCTAGAACAGCTCCAGAATATTTACGAGGGAGGGCCGGTGCCTTACCTCACCCTTGATAAAAAAGGCAACATTCTGGACCCCAACAAAGCGGCTCTGCGGTTTTTTGATGTAGTGCCCCAGGAGATTGTCGGCCAAAATCTTTTTGGCTACCAACCGAAGGAAGATCTGGAAAAAGCCGAGAAATTTTTGGAATACTACAAATCAGATATTCCAATAGAACGCCAGGAAGTGCGGCTCGTGACCAAAAGCGGCAGGATCAAGTGGGCATCGCTTTCGGTGTTCAAAATGGAAGGACCGATCAGAGAGGGGAGAGTTGGTCTCGCTACTATTTTTGATATTACTCGGGAAAAGGAGTTGGACAAGGCCAAGACCGAGTTTGTTTCTCTGGCGTCGCACCAACTGCGCACTCCGACTGCCACTTTGAAATGGTTTTTGGATATGATTTTGGCGGGAGACGTGGGCGAGCTTTCCCCAAAACAACGGGACTATTTGGAAAGATCCCGCAAAGTAAACGCCAACATGATTGAGTTGGTAGAAACTCTGCTCAATGTCTCTCGAATTGAGATCGGCTCTATTTCTATTGACTGGAAACCGACCAACGTGCCGGAAATCATAGACAGCATACTTTTGGAAATGTCGTCTCAGATTGAAGAAAAACAGCTTCAAATTGAAAAGCATTATGGCGGTAGTTTGGAAAACATAAGAAGCGACCCGAGACTGTTGCGGATTGTGATAAACAACATTTTGTCCAATGCCGTCAAATATACTCCTGCATCAGGCGCCATAAGCATTGTTCTCAAAGAATTTTTGGGCAACAAATCGATTGCCATATCTGACAGTGGCGTTGGCATACCAGAAGCCGATCAGGACAAAATCTTTAACAAACTCTTCCGAGCCGACAATGTCCGCAAATTGGACGAAAGCCAAGGTACCGGTTTGGGCCTTTATTTGGTAAAATCAATAATAGAAACTTTGGGTGGTAGTATTGGTTTTGTTTCAGAAGAAAACAAGGGCAGCACTTTCACCATTAAACTTTGATTTAAAAATAATTTAGCAAAAAATTATGGACAAAGACAAAAAAAAGATTTTGGTTATAGATGACGATGACAATTTAAGACTGGCGCTCTCGGATAAGTTGGCTATGGAGGGTTTTTCCGTCTTGGAAGCTGAGAATGGCAAAAAGGGGTTAGAAAAAGCTTTGGAGACACACCCCGACCTTGTGGTGCTGGATATCATGATGCCAGTCATGAACGGCATAGACATGCTGAAAGAACTGAGGAAAGATGAGTGGGGCAAAAAAGTGAAAGTCATAATGTTGACCGTGCTTGAAAATGCGGAGACTCTGGCTGAGGCCATGGACGGCGGCACTTTCACCTACCTCATCAAAACTGATTTGAACACAGAGCAAATCGTCAAAGAAGTAAAAGACAGACTCAACGGTTAGTTTGCATTTTTTACCCGAATGTATTAGATTGTGTCTGCTCTTATGTCGACCATAAACCAACTTATAAAGAGAAAGAGGAAATCACTCCGCTCCAAGTCCAAAGCGGTGGCTTTGACGCGTGGTTTCAACACCATCAAAAACCGCCCGGTTTATTATCCTTCTCCTTTCAAAAGAGGTGTTTGCACCAAAGTGACCACCAAAACTCCAAGAAAACCAAACTCAGCCATCAGAAAAATCGCAAGGGTCAGATTGACCAACGGTATGGAAGTGACTGCTTATATTCCAGGCATCGGACACAACTTGCAGGAACACTCGGTGGTCATGTTGCGCGGCGGCCGCGTCAAAGACATCGGCGTGCGCTATACCATCGTGCGAGGCCGACTGGACGCTCAGGGAGTCGATAAGCGCAGAACTTCACGATCGTCTTATGGAGTTAAGCGGCCAAAAGATACCAAATAAAATATGAGAGGAAAAGTAAAAAACAGAAACATAGCCAAACCGGACATAATTTTTGATTCTCAGAAAGTGGAGAAGTTTATAAATTATGTGATGCAAGAAGGCAAGAAAAATACGGCCAGGCGTATAGTTTATAACGCTTTTGATTTGATTAAAGAAAAAGCCAAAGTGGAAAATCCGATAGAAGTGTTTGATACCGCTCTCAAAAATACCGGGCCGACTATGGAAGTGCGCTCCAGGCGCGTGGGTGGCGCCAACTACCAGGTGCCGAGGGAAGTGCGACCAGAGAGGCGCGCTTATCTTTCAATGAAATGGATTATTGACGCCGCCAAAGCCAAAAAGGGCAAACCTATGGCCGAGAAACTTTCCGAAGAAATTATTTTGGCTTCCAAAAACGAAGGCGAGGCCATCAAAAAACGCGAAAACGTCCACAAAATGGCCGAGGCCAACAAAGCCTTCGCCCATTTTGCGTGGTAGACGTCAAATAAAACAAAAAAGAAGAGCTGAGAGGCTCTTCTTCGATCTAGGATCCTTTTTCATTTAGGTAGGCGGGGCAAATCAGAAAGTTTGTGAGGTACCTGAATGAAAACAATACGCGCCTCAAACTCTCCCCATCCCACATTTAGTTTCAGCTCGTAATATCCATTGTCATCAGGGTGGAACCAACCCCTTTTGAGAAGATATTGAACCGCATAATCAGCGGTTACAAATTCTCCGTATTGATGACCAGCTATTTCGATTCGATATTTACCCAACATTCCCGCTAAATGCATTGGACAACGGCGCATGGTGACCTCCTGCACAAAATTATCACCGTTTGATTGATTTTGCAATTTATTTCCTCTCCCTAAACCCCATCGGCTCTTTTTAGGCTATTTTTTCGTGTCAAATTAATCACGCAAGATTTGATTTTCTTGAGAAGTTTTTCTAATTTTTTATTTGGAAAAACTTCGGCATATCCAGATCCTTTGAAACCTGTCATTTTTCCCTCAAATCTTTTTTGAATGTTATTTGGATTGTTATAAATATCCATAAATACTATTTTAACACTTTCTGCAATTTATTTGTTTTTGTCTTATACACAGATTACTGACGACCGTCAGTGATTTGTGTATTATGATTGCAGCAATGGATTTAGAAAAGAAAGTTAAAAAGGCAAAAATACAAAAAATCATTTTGGAAACGGTAAAATTGGCTGGTTTGATCGGTGTTGCAGCAATCGCCCCGAGTGTACTGGGCACAATGAAAAAAATAGGTTTCATTACACACCCAAGGCAAATAGAATCAATAAAAAGATCTAGGGATACCCTTATTAAAAGAGGTTTGCTGGAAAACAAAAATGAGCAACTGAAGATAACACAGGGAGGGAAAAGATATTTGTTCAGATGCTTGTCTTTGGGAGACAACAAGGAATTGAACAAAAATAAAAAATGGGATGGGAAGTGGCGGGTGATAATTTTTGATGTTCCGGAAAGCAGGAGATTTGATAGAACGAATATCCGCCAAGCTCTTGTTTCAATCGGGTTTATGAGACTGCAAGACAGTGTTTGGGTTTATCCATACAGTTGTGAAAACATAATCTCCCTTTTGAAAGCCGAGACAGAAACAGGAGAGAATGTTTTGTATATGATTGTGGAGGCGATTGAAAATGATGAGCCCATTAAAAAATATTTCGGTTTAAACAAAACTTAAACAAGAAATGAAAATATGAATTTAAAATTCTGGCATACACACATCACTGACGGTCGTCAATAATGTGTGTATGCGATTTTTGAATAATTTGATTTGAAATAAATAAAAGAGGAAAGCCGCCGGCGTGCACGCCGGCGGCTAGTTGTCTTCATCCTCAATAAGACGTCCATGAGGACAATCCTTGATCGGAAGTTTCCGTTTCATTTTCTACCTTTCCAGTATTTCCCGATGAGTTCCCGGTACTGGAAAAAGATAAAAACCAAGAAACCCACGATTACCAGACATGTGATTACCAAAACAACCACGGCAAATTTTTGTTCTGCTGTCATTTTGTGCTCCTAAAGCCAAATTAGCATCATAAAACTAATTTTGCAATTTATTTACTAGTGGTGTATATTTCTAACGTTCCTTACGGAATTTTTATTTATCAAATTTTTTTATGAACAGAGATTACCCACTAGAGAGAGTCAGAAATTTTGGCATCATAGCCCATATTGACGCAGGCAAGACCACTGTCTCCGAGCGCATTTTGTATTACACGGGCAGCCAACACAAAATCGGTGAAGTGCACGAAGGCGAAACCACCACCGACTGGATGGAACAGGAGAGAGAGCGCGGCATCACCATCACTGCCGCCGCTATTACTTGTTTTTGGGCACCGACATATTTGCCGGAAGCGGACAGAAAAAACAAAGACAAAAAATGCCGTTTTAATATTATTGACACTCCGGGCCACATTGATTTTACGGTGGAAGTGAAAAGGTCTATGAGAGTGCTCGATGGCGCCGTGGTTGTTTTTGACGGAGTGGCTGGCGTAGAACCTCAAAGCGAAACCAACTGGCGATACGCTGAAGAAGCGGCCGTGCCTCGCCTTTGCTTTATAAACAAACTGGACCGCACCGGCGCTAATTTTGAAAAATCATACCAGTCCATTTTGAACCGCCTTTCCAAAAAAGCGGTGCGCATGCAAATACCGATAGGGGAGGAAGACAAGCATGAAGGCGAGATTGATTTGCTCGCTATGAAAGCCTACAAATTTGAAGGCCAGCTGGGCGGCGATGTGGTTGAAACTCCAATTCCGGAAAATCTGAAGGCCGATGCCGAAAAATATCGCGCCGAACTGGTTGAAAGAATAGTGGAAAATGATGATGCCGCCATGGAAAAATTCCTCGGAGGAGATGAGATACCAGTGGATACCCTGAGAAAGATTTTGAGAGAAGCGGTTATTGCAAACAAAGTATTTCCGGTATTTTGCGGCTCGGCTTTGAAAAACAAAGGGGTGCAGCTGGTGCTAGACGCGGTCGTTGATTTTTTGCCTTCACCTTTGGATATGCCGGCCATCAAAGGCATTGATCCTAGAAGCGGAGAAGAAATAGAGAGGCATCCCAAAGACGAGGAACCGTTTGCCGCTTTGGCTTTCAAATTGCAAGCCGATCCTTTCGTCGGCCAGCTGACCTTCTTTAGAGTTTACTCGGGCACCATTGAATCGGGCTCTTATATTTACAACGCCTCAACCGGGGATAAAGAAAGATTGGGCCGCATCGTGCGATTGCAGGCGGACAAAAGAGAAGAAGTCAAAAAAGTTTTTGCCGGAGAAATCGCCGCAGCCGTGGGCTTGAAAAATGCCAAGACCTCACACACTTTTTGCGACGAAAACAATCCGATTATTCTAGAGACCATCACTTTCCCAGAGCCGGTTATTTCTTTGCGCATTGAACCCAAAACCAAAGCCGACCAGGAAAAAATGGGTATGGCTTTGCACCGTTTGTCTGATGAAGATCCGACCTTCAAAGTCAAGGCTGATTCGGAAACCGGCGAGACCGTCATTTCCGGCATGGGTGAGTTGCATTTGGATATTATTGTGGATCGCATGAAAAGGGAATTTAACGTGGAAGCCAATGTGGGCGCTCCGCAAGTAGCTTACAAAGAAACCATCACCGGTGTGGCTGAGGCAGAAACCAAATACATCAAACAGACCGGCGGCAAAGGCCAATACGGCCATGTCAAACTCAATATCAAACCTTTGGAAGAAGTGGTGGAAACTAAAAAGAAACAAAAAAATGTACACCGCGAGGAAGGTTTTGAATTTATTGATTCCATCAAGGGTGGCGTGATTCCTCAAGAATTTATTCCAGCCGTTGAAAAGGGAGTGAAAGAAGCAATGGAGCGGGGCATCGTGGCTGGATACAAAATGACCAACATTTCCTGCGAGCTGACTTTCGGTTCCTATCATGATGTTGACTCTTCCGAAATCGCTTACAAAATCGCGGCAAGCCAGGCCTTCCAAGAAGCGGCTAAAAAAGCCAAGCCAGTTATCCTAGAGCCGATTATGAAAGTGGAAGTGGTGGTGCCCGAGCAATTCATGGGCGACATCACGGGCAATCTTTCTTCCAAACGCGGATTGATTGAAGGCATGGATGATAGGGCGGGGCTCAAAGTGGTCCGCGCCAA
>Ga0208375_1001192_pt1 | contig 30905 bp, 34 predicted proteins | sample RifOxyD1_FD_184038 | JGI IMG/M metagenome (GOLD analysis project Ga0208375, IMG submission 184038) | Soil microbial communities from Rifle, Colorado - Rifle Oxygen_injection D1 (SPAdes) | ecosystem: Environmental > Terrestrial > Deep subsurface > Rock core/Sediment | place: Rifle, Colorado...
AACCGTCTTACCCAGGCGATTCAAAATTCAAATCAAACAGGAGTAACTGCCACAAATGTTTCCACTACTGGCTCGGTTGGCAGCCAAACTACGCTTAGCGCTCCCAATGATCCTCAAATTACTGTTCGGGCTACGCCGGTAACATTTACTGGTGGCAGATGGACCTATAATTTTTCGTGGACGCGCCTTGTCAATCCTCACGAGGGTATGGCTACTGTTGCTCTTGGGGCTAATCCTGATTCTGTAGTGGCCCAAAGCGACCCGGCTCCAGGCATAGGATCTTTCACCGCCAATCTCAATCCGGCTACAAACTATGTCTTTAGATATTACTCATACCCGAGCGCTTATTGCGACCATGATAATATTACTGCTGATCCGGAATGCGCTATCATTGCATCAATCTCTTTCACTACCGTGGACCAAAATGGCAATGTGGTGGTGGGCATGCACGGAACTCTTCCCGGAGAAACTACGACTGTAGTAAATAACGAGCCATCTCCAGGAACTGCTCAAAATCTTGCTATTATTGATCGTTTGGCTACTCTTGCTATTCAACGCGCTAGAGAAGTTATCGCATCTTTTCCTTCCAATAACGGCACGCTTCCAACCACTTCTGGTTCCAACTCAACTTATTCTTATACAGGTGTTAGCTCTGGCATTACTTCTGGCACGGGTACAGGTAGTAGCATAGTCGGAACCATCACTTCCGCGTTTCCAAAAACAATAACCGTAAATGTAAATCTTCTGAATATTCGCAACAATCCTGATACAGCCGCCACCGTCATCGGACAATTGAGATTGGGCCAGACATTTGTGGCGACCGGAGTTGCTACCGGCGAAACCGTTCATGGTGAAAATCGTTGGTGGGCTAAGCAAGGCGGAGGATATGCTTGGGTCGGTGGAACCGATAGCGGAACAACTGGTTCTGGTAGCGGTACCGGGACAGGTACTGGAACGGGAACAGTCACGGGTGGCGCAGGTGGCAGTTCATCGTGTCCAACAAAAGTTTACAGCATGCCTGCGACCACCATCGTACCTCTCTCAACAACGCCATTACCGCCAGTTGATACCAATGTCGGCGGCATTCAGCGCCCGGAGGATTTCATTACAATAATGATAGATCCTCTCTATTACACAGGTGTTAGTGATATGCTCAAATACATAACTTACACAGAATTGGAACAAAGGTTTATTGACCAAGCGGCAAGCCCGTTTGACGCAAGAGTGGCAGCTGCCACTACGGAACAATGGCGCAAGATGCTCGGACAACCGAGTGTCAGAACCGCGCTAAATAATTTGGTCAATGTCACAAACAACGCATACAGAAAATTCGGCAACGCAAACATAGTAGGGACTCCTCCATCTGGAGCTACCGTGCGTCATCCGATAGTTTATTGGAATTCTATTTCAAAACAGTACAATTGGCTGCCAAGTTTTTCTCCCAATGAATTGAGAGCAGGTGTCGGCGGTAATTCATTAAGCCCCAACTGGGCACTGCCACCATGTGATTAACTACTGGCTTCTAAACTAACGAAAAAAGGCGCCGATAAAGGCGCCTTTTTGGCTCTTGCATAAAGCGAACAATGTATTATAATGCCAACGCTTTATAAGATTAAATAATTTTAATAAATCAGATGAAAAAGAAAGCTAAAATAAGAAAGGTAATTAAAAAAATTAACAAGCCAAAATCAGAATTTAAAATAAGGCCTTTGGGTGACAGGATTTTGTTAAAGCCGCTTTCGGCTGATCTAATGAACACCACTTCTTCGGGCATTATCATTCCTGATACAGTAAGCAAAGAGAAGCCGGAACAGGGCATAGTGATAGCTGTGGGGGAAGGCAGGTGGGACGATGGCAAAAAAATACCGGTGGCCGTCAAAGTAGGCGATAAAGTGGTTTTTTCCAGATACGGATTTGAGGAAGTAAAACTTGATGGCGAAGAATATTATATATTAAAAGAAGAAAATATTTTAGCGATTATCAGATAATCTTTAAAACGTCATGGCAAAAATAATTATATTTAATGAAGATGCTAGAAAAGCGCTGAAGCGCGGTGTGGACGCAGTCGCCAATGTGGTCAAAGTCACCATTGGTCCGCGAGGCCGCAATGTTGTTTTGGACAAAAGTTATGGCGCGCCTATGATAACGAACGATGGCGTTTCCATTGCCAAAGAAATTACTTTGAAAGACAAGTTTGAAAATATGGGGGCTGAAATTATAAAAGAAGTGGCCAACAAAACCAATGATGTGGCTGGAGATGGCACCACCACTTCGGTCATTTTGGCCCAGGCTATCATTGGCGAAGGCATGAAGCACGCAGCCATGGGAGTCAATGCTATGAGTTTGCGCGCTGGCATTGAGGAAGCTTCGGCCAAAGCGGTGGCGGTCTTGAGCCAAATTGCCAAACCCATAAAAAATAAAGAAGAGATCAGGCAAGTGGCCGTGATTTCTTCGGAATCGGAAACCGTCGGCAATATTATCGCCGAAACCATAGAAAAAGTCGGCAAAGACGGAGTGGTGACGGTGGAAGAATCCCAGACATTTGGAGTGGAATCCGAAGTGGTAGAAGGTTTGGAATTTGACAAGGGCTATGTTTCTCCTTACATGATCACTAACCCGGAGAGAATGGAAGCCGAATACAAAGATGTGCCGATACTTTTGACCGACCGCAAAATTTCCGGCGTCAAAGAAATATTGCCTTTGCTTGAATCATTGGCTCAAAGCGGCAAAAAAGAATTGGTCATCATTGCCGATGATGTGGACGGTGAAGCCCTCTCCACTTTTATAGTCAACAAACTGCGTGGCGGCTTTTCGGTTTTGGCAGTCAAAGCGCCTGGTTATGGAGATAGAAAGAAAGAAATGTTGGAAGACATCGCGGTCACTGTCGGCGCCAAAGTCATCTCCGAAGATTTGGGCATAAAACTTGAAGGTGCTACGGTAGAAATGTTGGGGCGAGCTTCAAAAGTTTTGGCCAGAAAGGATAGCACCGTTATTGTGGGCGGCAAGGGCGGCAAAACTGCCATTGATAACCGCATCAAAGCTCTCAAGAAACAAAAAGAAACTACTGAGTCAAAATACGATAAAGAAAAAATAGACGAAAGAATTGCTAAACTTTCGGGCGGGGTGGCAGTGATCAGAGTAGGCGCCGCTACCGAGACTGAAATGAAATATTTGAAATTAAAAATTGAAGACGCAGTGGCCGCCACCAAAGCGGCTATCGCTGAAGGCATCGTGGCTGGCGGCGGCAGCGCTTTGATCAGAGTCATTAAAAAAATGAGAACAATGAAGGGGACCGAATTTGCCACGCCTGAAATTGCTCTTGGTTACGATATTGTTTTGCGATCTCTTGAAGCGCCACTTAGACAGATTGTTCTAAACACGGGGAACGCTGACGGCTCGGTGGCGGTAGAAAAAATAATGAGCTCAGACAAAGAAAACGCCGGCTTCAACGCGCTTACCGAAAAGTTCTCGGATGATCTTATCAAAGACGGCATTATTGATCCGGTCAAAGTTACTCGCACTGCGTTGCAAAACGCTGCCTCTGCCGCCGCTATACTTTTGACCACCGAAGCGGCCGTCTCCGATGAACCGGAACCAAAAAAACCAAACATGGGCGGACCTGAAATGGGGGGGATGGATTATTAACCCCACCCCTGGCCCCTCCCAAAGGGGAGGGGATAAAAAATGGCTCAACAGAGCCATTTTTTGGTATATGAAAAAAGAAAATGAGTTTTGAGCTTGACAGAATTTGTGGTTGTGCTATACTCTTAGGTAGATAAGCGCGCGCAATCGAGCCTTCCCGACGGGGTAAGCTCGAATCAAGCCGCCGCCAAGGCACGCAGCCAGGTCTACGCACCTGCGGGCGTCGCTAAGCGCGGCCACTTGCAGAGTTCACGGAAGATTCGTGGCGCTCTGCATGACAGACGCTGGCTGTCGGACGGGAGGGGGGACTTCCTACAATGAATATCTCCCGCCGGCAGCCGGCGATAATTGGTTGTTCATTCGGTCAAGGGCCGCTTTACTTCTGTAAAGCGGTCCTTTCTATTTTGTGTGCTATACTATTATCTCATTACTATTAACAATTAACTTTTATGTCATTCTCAACCGTCATTTTAATAATCGTAGCTGCTGCGGTCATTTGGTTTATTTTTGCTTACAACCGTTTCGTACGATTGATTACTCGCGCTAAGGAGGCGTGGAGCGATATTGAAGTGCAAATGAAAAGGCGATACGACCTGATTCCAAATTTAGTAAACACAGTCAAAGGTTATGCCACTCACGAATCAAGCGCTTTTGAAAATGTGACCAAGGCTCGGGCTATGGCGATCGGCGCTGGCACCCTAGCCGAAAAAGCCGGAGCGGAAAATATGCTCACTGGCGCTCTCAAATCCCTTTTTGCGGTGGCCGAGGCCTATCCTGATTTGAAAGCTAACCAAAACTTTTTGGAACTACAGAGAGAACTTTCAGATACCGAAAACAAAATTCAGGCGGCTCGAAGGTTTTATAATACCAATGTGCGTGATTTGAACATCGCCACTGAAACTTTCCCCTCAAATATTGTTGCCAAATTATTCAGTTTTGCCCAAATGGAATTTTTTGATTTGGAAGACAATGCCGCGGCGCGCGAGCCGGTTAAGGTAGATTTTAGCAAATAGATTATAGATAACAGAAAAAATATGCACGATGTTAAAATATATTCGACGCCGACTTGCCACTTTTGCCACATGGCCAAGGAATTTTTTCAAGAAAAAGGAGTGCAATACACCGAGTATGATGTTTTGAGTGATTTGGCGAAAAGGCAGGAAATGGTGGAAAAAAGCGGCCAACTCGGTGTGCCGGTTATTATTATAGACAACAAAGTCGTCATCGGTTTTGATCAAGGGGAAATTTCCTCGCTTTTGGGGATTTAAACCAAAAATAGATTCTTTCCAACCTAACCCCCTTAATCCCCCTTACCTTAAGGGGGAGATCGCGCAACAAGCTCTATTATATAGATAAATATTAGATAGTAGTTACCCTCTCCTTAAAGTAAGGAGAGGGAAAGGGAGAGGTTAGAAAAAATAAAAAGAATTATTTTTATGCTATAATACTCCCATGCAACCTGAGGAAAAAGAAATGCTGAAAAAAACTCTTGAGCTGGCTCAAGAAAATAATAAGATGTTGCACGCCATTCGCCGCTCCATGGTTTGGGGCCGGATATGGCGAGTCTTCTATTGGGTGGTTATTATTGGCGCCGCTATCGGCGCGTACTACTACATTGAACCTTATATCGACGGGGCCATTGGCGCTTATGGCAATGTCAAAGGAGATTTGCAAAGTTTCGGTGATTTGTTTAGATTGAATCAATAGTGTATAAAGTTGAAGTTTTGAAATAAAAGCCGAGGTAGCTCAGTTGGTAGAGCGCTTCCCTGAAGAGGAAGATGTCGGCGGTTCGAGCCCGCCCCTCGGCACCACATATGGGTTTTTTGTATAAAAGAATTTTGCGGCCGATATTTTTCTCGTTTGATCCGGAATTTATCCACGATATGATGACAAATGCCGGCGCGTTTTTGGGTAAAATCGGTTTTGGAAAATGGCTGGTTAAAAGTCTTTTTTCATACAGCCACCCCATGTTGGAACAAAAATTGTGGGGAATTCCATTCAAAAATCCGGTTGGACTGGGAGCTGGATTTGACAAAGATGCCAAAGTTTACTCGATTATGGGCAGTGTCGGTTTTGGTTTTGCCGAGATAGGCACCATCACTTTCGGATCTTATGAAGGCAATCCGAAACCCCGACTTTATAGATTGCCACAATCAAAAGCTTTGGTAGTTTATTACGGCCTCAAAAATATGGGAGCCAAAGCCATGACAAAGCTGCTCAAAACCAAAGATAAAGACATTCCCCAAATCATTTCAATAGGCCGGACCAATGCGGCTACAGCGGCTTCTTTTGAAGACAGTATTGTTGATTATTACAAATGCTTCAAGGAATTTGTTGACGCTGATGTGGGCGACGCTTATGAAATAAATATCTCTTGCCCCAACCTTTTTGGCGGCGTTTCTTTTGACGATGAAATGAGTTTAGAAAAATTGCTGCAAAAAATTTACACTCTGCAAATTAAAAAACCGGTTTTTATAAAAATGCCAATCAACTTGCCGTGGCCGGAATTTAAAAAATTGGTGGATGTGGCCTTGCGTTTCAAAGTGCAGGCGCTCGTCATCGGCAATTTAAACAAAAACAGAAATGACCCGACTATCAAAGAAGTTATTCCGGAAAATATAAAAGGCAGTATAAGCGGCAAGCCGACCAGAGAATTATCCAACAATTTAATTTCGGAGACATATAAATATTGCGGAGACAAAATAAAAATAATCGGATTGGGCGGCATTTTTAGCGCCGCGGACGCTTACGAAAAAATCTGCCGCGGCGCCTCTATGGTGGAGCTCATCACCGGCATGATCTATGAAGGCCCGGGCCTTATCGGTAATATCAACCGCGACCTCGTTACACTCCTCAAAAAAGACGGCTATCAGCACATAAGCGAAGCCGTCGGCGCCCTCAATCCGCTATAAAATATTTTTTTGGTCAATTTGCTATTTAAGTTTAAGTAGTGTTAAATGTCGTCGGAGGTTCTATGTCACACAGCGTAGAAGAAGATGCTGTGCCCAAAATCGCAGCTGAGTTTATTCTGGAAACCACCATCGATCCAGTCATCTGCGATGGTTGCAATGTGCGGGGCAACTGGGAACACCGCTGCCACGGAGCTCGCTCGGTGGTTCAGGGTGAGCAGACCAATAAGCAGTGTCAGTGCCCCGACTGCTTCGTGGTCAACGAACTCGGGATAAGCTGAGGAGAAGAGGATGACCCTTGGCCAGGAGATAGCAGAAAGCAGAACGAAGATTTCCAGACTTAGGTTGGAACTTCATCAAGAAGAAAATCGTCTTCGTAAACTTGAATCCAGTTGCACCCACGAACGTGAGGCATTTGGGGCAATAATCATAAGGGTGGACGATGATGTCATAACACATCCTGCCGCCCGATGCTTAGACTGTGGGGTCGGATCGTTCCTTTCCAAAAAAGATCCTACTCGGAGGAGTTATCCGAAGGCTGTGCTACGAGAATAGCATGGCTTTCTTTTTATCAAAATTTTCATTAAACTAGCGGGTATGAGTTTATCAATCGGAATAGTCGGATTGCCGAATGTGGGGAAGTCCACATTGTTTAACGCGCTTACCAAAAAAGGCGTGCCGGCGGAGAATTATCCTTTTTGCACTATTGACCCGAGTGTCGGCATAATAGCAGTTCCTGATGAACGGCTCGACAAGCTCGCCACGTTTTCTGCTTCGCGAAAACGAATTCCAGCAGTCGTGGAGTTTGTGGATATCGCTGGCTTAGTTCGTGGCGCTTCAAAAGGGGAAGGCAAAGGCAACCAATTTTTAACAGCAATAAGAGAATGCGACGCCATCGCTGAAGTAGTAAGAATATTTGAGGATAGCGAGATACTTCATGTGGAAGGAAAAGTAGATCCTCTTTCGGATATAGAAACGATCAATCTGGAATTAATTTTGGCCGATTTGCAGACAGTCACAAAAAGATTGGGAAGTTTAGAAAAAGATGTGAAAAGAGGGGAAAAAGGTGCTTTGCTGGAAAAAAGTGGTTTGGAAAAAGTTCAAAAAATTCTGGAAGAAGAAAAAATGGCTTCGTCTATTTTTGAAAATTTGGACGAAAAAGAAAAACCGTTCGTTAAAAATATGCAGCTCTTGACCATGAAGCCGGTGCTTTATGTTTTAAACACTTCTGAGATAAGCCCTTCGACTTCGCTCAGGGCGATAACAGACAGGATCAAACCGTCTGTTATCGTTGACCCTATTTTTGAAAAGGGCTTGAATGATTTAATAAAAAAAGCTTACGAAACGCTTGACCTTATCACTTACTTTACCACTGGCGAAGATGAGACACGGGGTTGGACTATAAAAAGAAATTCAACTGCGCCGGAAGCTGGCACTGCCATCCACACCGATTTCCGCGATAAATTCATCCGCGCTGAAGTGATTGAATGGGACAAGCTTCTCTCTGCCGGCTCCTACGCTAGCGCTCGCGAAAAAGGTCTCTTGCGCACCGAAGGCAAAGAATACATTGTTCAAGATGGGGATGTCGTAGAATTCAAAATATAAAACTCGGCGCGCGAGAGTATGTCTCGCGCGCCGTGAAAATTATGCACTCAGTTGCCGTTTGGTTGTTCCGGCAAACCATGAAGATGCGTCAACAAATGCTCGAGGGTTTCTTCAATTGGAAGATTCCCGTATATCATGTGTGCATACATCAGTTCTCCAAATGTACTGAAAAAGGATTTGATAAGCGCGTATCCTTCCTCGTTTTCCACCCTTCTAATTGCTCTATCAATATTGAACTTGCGAATGAATATAGATGGTGATCTACCCTCTGCTTTTTTAAGTTCAAGACAGATCTTTTTAACTCGCCCAAAATCCAATAACTCAACAGGCAATGGTGTAACAGTCATTCGTAATCTCCCGACCCAAAATATCACATATTATGTTATAATCAAGGCATTAAAATTAACCTTTAAAATATGGAAAATCGAGCTAGTGCAAAAGATTTTTTTCTTCATTTAGGGGCAATCGTGGCTTTGTACACGGTAACCGTCAGTTTTTTGAATTTAATTTTCAAGGTTATAAATAAGGCCTTCCCCGAAGTGGCTCAAAATATTTATGCTTGGGGCGGCGGTTCGGAAATAAGCATGCCGGTGGCCACCCTTATTGTTTTCTTCCCCTTGTTCATCATTTTGTCTTATTTTGTCTACAAAATTTATGAGCAAAATCCAGCTAAAAAAGAAATCAATATCAGAAAATGGTTGATTTATATTACTCTTTTTGTGGCCGGCCTTCTTTTGGCGGGGGATTTGGTGACGGTGCTTTATAAGTTTTTGGACGGCCAAGATTTAACCGCTGCTTTTCTCCTCAAAGCTCTCTCGGTGCTTCTGGTTGCCGGGTGTGTTTTTGGATTTTACATCCAAGATATTCGCGACAGAGTTTCTTCAAAAGCCAGAAAAATGTGGGCTGTCATCGTCGGCATTATTATTGCGATTTCCATTATTCTGGGATTTTCTGTCCTCGGTTCGCCTCAAACTCAAAGATTAATTAGATACGACAATCAAAAAGTTTCCGATTTGAATGAAATCCAGTGGCAAGTCATAAGCTATTGGCAAATGAATGGAACTATACCGGTAAGTTTATCCGACATAAAATCAAGCCAGCAATATGTAATTATTCCGACCGACCCCCAATCAAAAACTACTTACGAATACAGAAAAATGGATGCGATGACCTTTGAACTCTGCGCTGAATTCAACAAAGAAAACATGGCCAACCAAAATCAATACGGGTATGAAGTGGCGCCAGTCGGCGTCGGCTTCGGAAAAATGGATGTCATCCAAAACAACAACTGGAATCACAAAGCTGGGCGTCAATGTTTCTCCCGCGTCATTGACCCGATCGCTTACCCGACGCAGGTGAGAGGTTAATCTCTCAGCCCTCACCCGGCTTCCAGCCACCCTCTCCCAGACTTGGGAGAGGGAAGACGAAAACAAAACAAACGGCTCATTTCCTGTTTTACTCAGCGAAGCTTCAGCGAAGTTGGGCCATTTGAGCCGTTGAAGCACAAGGGTCATCCTTGTGCCTGAAGCAAGTGTGGTGTAATTTTGCATAAAAAAATCCGGCGGGGTGCTCGTGTGAGCACCCCGCCGGGGGTTGGGGTTAATACCCGCCAACTTCAATGAACCACAGGAACCAGAATACACAACCTAGGACTCCAGTGAGTAAACCCCACATTGCATATACTGCATTGTTCGGATAGACCGAAATGCCGGAAGGTGCAGTAACACTCGTACTCTGCCCCTGGTCAAGGAGTGTCTCCCTCAATTTCATGAGGATGTTTGTTCTCTCCAGTTGCGGCGTTTCCGGTTTGACCGCCCGAAGCTCTTTGAGGGAAGCTGTCAGGTTTTTGTACCAGAAGCCAATATCCTCGTCCGGCGTGCGATACACGATAGAAGTGAACCCGGATGTGAGTCCGTTTTGTTCGGCATATTTGACTGCCACTTCGAGATTCTCAGCTGCCAAGTCCACAGTGTTCGCGTCGGCTGCTCTTTTTAAGTAGCCCTCGCAATTGCGGTCGAAGTTGATATCTGCAACGGTTCTTACCCCTATCCAGACGAGAAAGAACACGGTACACAGAATAGCAAAAGCCAGTTTCATCGGGTCTCCTTTTCGGCACTTCATTTGCCGATTTCTAGATGCCATTATACCAAACTCATTTTATTTGTCAATATTGATTTATATTTGATAAGTTTTGTGGTTTTCCCCCTCTCCTGCACCTAGGAGAGGGGTTAGGGGTGAGGTTGAGAATAAGAGAGTTGTGAGTTATAGTTTTAGCATGCAAGACAAATACGACCACAAAGAAATAGAAGCCAAATGGCAAGATATTTGGAAAAAAAATAATTTGTATAAAACGGAAGATGAAGTAAAAGATAAAAAGAATTTTTACGCCTTGGTGGAGTTTCCGTATCCGTCGGGAAATTTGCACATCGGGCATTGGTACGCTTTTGCGCTGCCGGATATTTTCGCGCGTATGAAAAGGATGCGGGGGTACAATGTAATGTTTCCCATTGGTTTTGATGCATTTGGATTGCCGGCAGAAAACGCGGCTATCAAAAGAGGTTTGGATCCCAAAAAATGGACTTACGAAAATATCGCCTACATGGAGAAGCAACTAGCAAGCATGGGCAATTCTTTTGACTGGTCGCGCAAAGTTATCACGTCGGATCCGGAATATTACAAATGGACGCAGTGGCTTTTTTTGAAATTGTATGAAAAAGGATTGGCTTACAAAAAGAAAGGCAGTGTCAACTGGTGTCCCTCTTGCATGACCGTCTTGGCCAATGAGCAAGTGGTCGCGGGCAAATGTGAGAGGTGCGGCACCGAAGTGGTCCAAAAGGACTTGGAGCAGTGGTTTTTCAAAATTACCGATTATGCCGAGCGCCTGCTTTCCGATATGGAGGGTTTGAAGTGGCCGGAAGAAATAAAAACGGCGCAGAGAAATTGGATAGGGAAGTCGGAAGGGGCGGAGATAGAATTTTCGTTAGTAGTTAGTAGCAAGCAGTTAGTAGCCAGGGAGAAAATAAAAGTATTTACAACTAGAGCTGATACTTTGTTTGGAGCAACCTATTTGGTGGTGGCACCGGAACATGAATTAATTGAAAAATTGAAAGGGGAAATTAAAAATTGGGAAGAGGTAGAAAAATATATAAACCAAACAAAAAGCAAAACTGAAATAGAAAGAACTGATGCAAAAAAGGATAAAACCGGAGTGGAAATCAAGGGAATAAAAGCCATAAATCCCGCAACTGGAGAAGAAATTCCGATTTGGGCAGCTGATTATGTACTGGGTAATTATGGCACTGGCGCGATAATGGCGGTTCCTTCGCATGATGAAAGAGATCACGAATTTGCCCAAAAATATAAACTGCCGATAAAGGAAATAACTCCTGATTGGAGCTTGTTGGAAAAATTTGGAAAGAAAGTAACCAAGTATAAACTAAGAGATTGGCTTTTGAGTAGGCAAAGATACTGGGGCTGTCCGATTCCGATTGTTTACGATCCGGAAGGCAAGCCACATGCGGTACCTGAAGAAAACTTGCCATGGCTATTACCGGAAGATGTGAAAGATTTCTCCCCCAAGGGGCAATCACCGATCGCCACTTCCAAAGAATTAAAGGAAAGAGTGGAGAAAATATTTGGTAAAGGTTGGACTCCGGAATGTGACACTATGGATACTTTTGTCGATTCTTCTTGGTATTTCAACCGCTATGCTGACCCGAAAAATGATAATGAATTTGCCAGCAAAGATAAGATGAAAGCATGGTTACCGGTCAAAAGATACTCCGGTGGAGCTGAACATACCACCATGCACCTTTTGTATGCCAGATTTTTCCACAAAGCTCTTTTTGACCTGGGGTTGGTAAATGAATCGGAACCTTTCATTGAAAGAATGAATCGCGGATTGATTTTGGGCCCCGACGGCCAAAAGATGAGTAAGAGCAAAGGCAATGTCATTGACCCCGACGAGCAAGTGGCAAAAGTGGGGTCGGATACGGTCAAAATGTATTTGGCTTTTATTGGACCTTACAACGAAACCGGCCAATACCCGTGGGATCTGGGGGGAGTGGTTGGCGTCAGGAGGTTTCTGGAAAGAATTTGGAAAATAAAATCAAAAATAGTGGAAATAAAAAAGATGCCGGGCATTTCTGCCATAGAAAAATCTCTCCATAAAACAATTAAAAAAGTGACTGAGGACATTGAAGAGTACAAATTTAACACCGCCATATCGGCCATGATGATCTTTCTGAATGAGATGGAAAAGTTGGATGCGGTGGATCAGGAATATTATGAAATTTTCTTGCGCTTGCTTGCGCCTTTTGCGCCACATATGACGGAAGAGCTTTGGTCCAAAATAGGACACAGCGCCTCTATTCATCTGGAACAATGGCCGCAGTATGATCCCGAAAAGATAGTGGATAACAAAGCGATAATCGTGGTGCAAATAAACGGCAAAATGCGAAGTCAGTTCGAAACAGAAACAGGTATTTCCGAAAAAGAAGCCAAAGAAAAAGCTCTGGCGGTGTCCGAAGTTCAAAAATGGCTTGAGGGTAAAGCCGTCAAAAAAACAATTTTTGTGCCAAACAAGATCATCAATTTTGTGGTCTAGTATGCAGGTTTGACAAACTTTTGGAGTATGATATCGTTAGGAGTATTAAATGTGGTATAATAATATTGTGTAATTAAGTGCATTAAATTAATAAATTTATGAAAAACGAAGCTCCAAAAAATAAGATGTTTGTCCTTTCTTTTAATCCAAAGCAGGTTGTCAAAAGGCTTTTGAGTTCGCTGCCTCCGAGGGCCCAAGACGTGATCATGGGCCGCTTTGGCTTAAACCAAAATGGCGATGAAATGACTCTCGAAGCCATTGGCAAAAAGTACGGCATTACTCGAGAAAGGGTCAGACAGATAGAAAATTATGCCATCAACCATATCCGCAAAGCAGATTCTTACGGGAAAGAAAAGGCGGTTTTTGACGAACTTTTGAGTACTGTCAATAAAATGGGCGGCATCATTTCCGAAGACGATCTGTTAAATTATTTGGGCAAAGATATCAGCGCCAAAAAACACATCCATTTCCTTTTGGTGGTAGGCGACGATTTCAATAAAATAAAAGAAGACACCGAGTTTAAGCACCGCTGGCATGTTGACAAAAACTTGTCAGATAAAATACACGAAGCTCTGCAAAAACTTTATGCCAAACTTGAAGATGATGCCATAGTGCCGGAATCAGAGATAGTAGCCTCCTTTTTGGAGCATTTAAAAGATGTTTCCAATGAATACAAACAAGATGAAATCATCACAAGATGGCTTTCGCTTTCCAAAAATATCGCCAAAAATCCGTTGGGCGAATGGGGCAAGTCAAAGTCTTCAAACATCAAAACAAAGGGTGTGCGCGACTACGCTTACCTTATCCTGCGCCGCCATGGCTCGCCAATACACTTCCGCGAGGTAGCCAAACTTATCAGTGAAGTTTTCAAAAAGAAGGCCCACGTCGCCACCACCCACAACGAACTCATCAAAGACCCGCGCTTTATTTTGGTTGGCCGCGGCCTATATGCCCTGAAAGAATGGGGATATTCAACAGGTGTAGTGCGGGATGTCATCAGAGAAATTCTTAAGAAAGAAGGCCCGTTGTCCAAGGAAGATGTTTTGGAAAAAGTGCTCAAAGAACGATACGTCAAACCCAATACCATTATGGTCAATCTCCAAAATCCAAAGTTCTTCAAGAAAAACAAGCAGGGTATGTACACAGTGGTCTAAAGTTCTCTGTGCTATAATTTAATCCATGTTGGATTTTATACCGCCGGAAATTTGGGCTGGTCTTACAAAAGCTTTTAAATATATCTATCTTTTTATGCCGATTTGGCTGCCGGCCGCTTTTATGATGGCTTGTTTCAACGCTTGGCTTTATTATCGCCGAAGTAAATATTGGCAGGGCTTGGGCTCGGTTTTGCTGGAAATAAAATTGCCCAAAGAAATTTTTAAATCGCCGGCGGCCATGGAGGTGGTCTTGAGCGCCATGCATCAGACGGCAGACGAGAGTAGTTGGTGGCAAAAATATTGGCTGGGCCAAACCCGTGCTTGGTTTTCGCTGGAACTTATTTCAACTGGCGGTAACATAAGATTTTTTATATGGACGAGAAAGAAGTACAGAAATTCTCTGGAAGGTCATTTGTATTCGCAATATCCGGGAGTTGAAGTTTACGAAGCTGAAGATTACACCAAAAATTTTTATTTTGATCCGGCAAAACATAGGATGTTTGGCGTCCAGTGGGAATTGGCAAAAGCCGACCCCTTCCCAATCAAAACTTATGTTGATTACGGATTGGACAAAGACCCCAAAGAAGAGTTCAAAGTGGATCCAATAGCAACTTCTTTGGAATTTTTGAGCACGGTGACTGCGGGACACAATGTGTGGATTCAGATTATTATCAGAGCCCACAAAAAAGATAAAAAGAAAGCTCTGCCTTGGAGCAAAAAAATAGAAAAATTTGCCTGGTCGGAAACTGTTGACAGTTGGCAAGAAGAGGCCAAGGAGCAGAAAGATAAAATTTTGAAAGAACTCAAGGCAGAAAAAGAAGAAGGCGGCTTCCCCAGAATTCCAACCAAAGGAGAAGCGGAAACAATTGCCGCTCTGGAACGCAGCGTTTCCAAGATTGGTTTTGACACCTGCATTCGTTCTGTCTATTTTGCGGATGACAAGGACCAGTTTAACGGCATGTATGTGGGCGGCACCTTCGGTTATTTTAAGCAATATGCTTCGGCCGAGTTCAATGGTTTTAAACCGACTGGTTGGTATGCCGCGTTTGATACTGATCCGCTACGCGATTGGTGGAAAAGCGACAAAAAATTTCCGTACAAATTGCTTGACGAATACAAACTGCGCCGCTTTTTCTTCTCGCCTTATATGGGTAAATGGTTTTATAGCAAGCCCTTCATCTTGAATGCCGAAGAATTGGCCACTATCTATCACTTCCCGGGTTCCATCGCCGCCGCGCCAACATTTACTCGCGTGCCTTCCAAAAAATCCGAAGCCCCTTCTAATCTGCCAATATAAATAAATATGGATTTTTGGCTGAATTTAAAAAAAAGAGGAGGCGATTGGCTCGGCAAAATGAAAGGTCTGCCCGGTCAGGTAAATATTTGGCTTGAGCGCGATCCAAACCGTGCCCGGCTTTTGATTTGGCGCAACCGCATCTCCCGAGCCCTGATTTATCTGGACAAGCACCTTTTCCGAATAGCGGCGATTATCGTTTTGGCGATTTTTGCGTACTCAACAATGTATTTTTTGTACTGGCGGGCGCCTAGGCCTTTCCCAGAACAGGCGCTGATCACAGTTGAAAGGGGAGAATCTTTGTCGGCCATCGTAAATAATTTTGAACAAAAAGGCATCGTGCGCTCATCTCTTTGGCTCCGAGCTTTTATAATGCTTTTGGATGGCGAGAGGAATGCCATTGCCGGCGATTATTATTTCCCGGAGCCAGTCAGCGTTTTTAAAGTGGCCAAAATGCTTCATAACGGGGAGTTTGGTTTGATCGCCATCAAAATAACTCTTCCCGAAGGTGTTTCTTCAATGGAAATGGCGGAAATATTGGCAAAAGAATTACCCGCTTTTAATCCCGAAGATTTTGTGAACGAAGTTTTAGATAACAATTACGAGGGTTATTTATTCCCTGACACTTATTTTTTGACGCCCAACACCAAAGCTAGCAACGTAATCCTGATGATGCGGGAAAATTTCGCCAGGCAAATCAAACCATATGAAGCGGACATCTTGAAATCCGAAAAATCTCTCAATGATTTGGTGATCATGGCCTCAATCATCGAAGACGAAGCCAACGGCACTTTGGACTCAAAAAGAATTGTGTCGGGCATCTTGTGGAAACGGCTGCGAATCCAAATGCCACTCCAAGTTGACGCGGCCTTTCAATATTACAACGGCAAAAATTCTTACACTTTGACCAAAGATGATTTGACCGAAGACCACGAATACAACACTTACGTGAACAAAGGCCTGCCGCCAACGGCCATCACCAATCCGGGTGTTGATTCAATTAGAGCCGCTATCGCGCCGACCCAAACCGAGTATTTATATTTTCTTTCTGATAAGAAAGGCAGTATGTATTACGCGAAAGATTTTGAAGGGCATAAAAGCAATAGGGAATTGTATTTGCATTAAAATTTGGTATATTTCGCCCCATGAAAAACAAACCAAAGGTTTTTATCGGGCTGTCAGGAGGCGTTGACTCTGCAGTGAGCGCCGCGCTACTCCAGAGCCAGGGTTACGAAGTGACCGGTGTTTTCATCAAAGCTTGGACGCCCGAAGGTTATCCGTGTTCGTGGAAAGAAGACAGAAGAAGCGCTATGAAAGTGGCAGCGGTTTTGGACATCCCTTTCATTACTTTAGATTTGGAAAAAGAATACAAAAAGGAAGTGGTGGATTATATGATCGCCGAATACAAAAAAGGCAGGACACCCAATCCGGACGTGATGTGCAACAAAGAAATAAAATTCGGCCACTTTTTGAAATTTGCACTTAAAAATGGAGCTGACTTTGTTGCTACCGGTCACTACGCTCGTGCATTTGCCTCCCATCAGACGAGGGGAGGTCGAGACGAAGTCCGGGTGAGGTTGAAAGAAGGCGCGGACAAAAACAAAGATCAAAGCTACTTCCTCTGGACTCTCACCCAAGACCAACTAAAACATGTTTTGTTTCCGATAGGTCATTTACTGAAACCCTCAGTCAGAAAACTGGCGGAAAAATTCGGTTTGCCGCAAGCGACTCGCAAAGACAGCCAAGGCCTTTGTTTTTTGGGCAAAGTGGATATGAAAGAATTTTTGAAAGAATATGCAGGCGCTAGCAAAGGAAAAGTGTTGAATGAAAAAGGAGAAATAATAGGGGAACACGAAGGAGCAATCCTTTATACCATAGGAGAAAGGCATGGTTTTAATGTTACGAAAAAAACTACCTCCGATGAACCGCTTTATGTAATCGCAAAAAATATCAAAAAAAATACCATAACAGTCGCTCAACAAAATGCTTCTCAAAAAGTCCTCGGGTTGCCCTTCGCAAAGCCTCGGGCTCAACCAGACATTTTTTCGAAGCACTTTGTTGAGCTCGGAGAGATAAACTGGATCTCTGATCAATCTCCAGAAGAAAAAAATTTGCTATGTCGCATCAGATACCGCCAAAAAAAGATTGGATGTAAAATTGAAGGGCAAAAAGTAATTTTTAATGAACCCCAAATGGGAGTTTCTGCTGGTCAATCTCTGGTTTTATATGATGGTGAAATTTGTTTGGGAGGAGGTATAATAGCTTCATGAATAATAAATACATAATAAAAGCGACTGGGGAAAGGGAAGAGTTTAATCCGCAGAAGTTGCATGATTCTTTGATGCGGGCGGGGGCGAGCGAAGAGGCGACCGACAATATAGTAAGTCAAATAGAAAAAGAACTAAAAGACGGCGCGACTACCAAAGATATTTATAAGCACGCTTTTGACCTTTTGGGCCGAGAGGAAAAGCCGGCCGCCGCCAGATATTCACTCCGTCGGGCAGTAATGGAACTCGGACCAACCGGTTTTCCGTTTGAGCAATTTGTAGCTGAAATTTTCCGCAGCCAAGGCTTTGAAACTCAAACCGATTTTATCGCCAAAGGCGAATGTGCCGAACACGAGATAGATATTGTCGCTTGGAATGAGAGCAAATTAATTTTTGTGGAAGCTAAATTTCACAACGAGCTTGGTATTAAATCCGATTTAAAAATTGCCCTCTATATAAAAGCCAGATGGGATGATTTGGCAAATCAAGAATTTGATTTTGGTAGTCATAAACATAAGTTTGATGAGGGCTGGCTTATCACAAATACCAAGTTTTCCGAATCAGCCATCAAATACGCCAAATGCCGCAATATGAAATTAGTTGGTTGGAATTATCCGGAAAAAGGAAACTTGCAGGATCTGATAGAAAAAGCCCATTTGCACCCTATTACTTGTCTCAATAGCAGTACTCCGAGCGATGAAAAACTTTTGATGCAAGCTGGCATAGTTCTTTGCAAACAAGCACTTGATAATCCGGATATACTCGCACAAGCTGGTTTAAGTAAAGATAAAATTGATAAAATGATTGCCGAGATTAAACTAATTTCTAATTAATCTAATTGTTTTAATGGCTTTTTACAGAAAAAAATTATACGATCCGAAGGCCAAAGAGGCGTTTAGGATAAGCCGCAGCAAGATTGATTTGTTTGTGGAGTGTCAGAGGTGTTTTTATTTAGACCGCCGGCTTGGAGTTTCAAGGCCTCAGGGCTTCCCATTCAACTTAAACAGCGCTGTTGATACATTGCTCAAAAAAGAATTTGATATTCACCGCAAACAGGGCACGCCGCATCCGCTCATGGAAAGCTATGGTATAGATGCTGTGCCCTTTCAAGACGATAGAATGGAAAAGTGGCGGGAAAATTTTGTTGGTGTGGAAACATTTTTTGAACCGGCAAATTTTGTTGTCTTCGGCGCCGTTGATGATATTTGGCAAATGGCCGATGGTAAACTTATGGTCGTTGATTACAAGGCGACAAGCAAAGATACGGAAGTGACGCTGGACGCTGAGTGGCAGGACGGATATAAACGACAGATGGAAGTTTATCAGTGGCTCTTGCGACACAATGATTTAGAAGTTTCAGACACCGGCTATTTCGTCTATTGCAACGGCAAAAGAGACAGGGAAGCGTTTGACGGCAAACTGGAATTTGATATTAAACTCATCCCTTACACCGGTTCCGATGAATGGGTGGAAAAAACTCTGCTTGATATGAAAAAATGTTTGGATTCCGATGACGCTCCAAAATCTGCGCCAAATTGCGATTATTGCGCTTATGTTGGTTCGGTAAATAATAAAACGACCTCATCCCCGGCTCTTCCCCTTGCGAAGGGGAAGGGGGAAGAAACCTAAGAATTATCACTATGTTAACTATGGTTCCCCTCTCCCAAAGCTGGGAGAGGGGTAAGGGGTGAGGGCTGAAATTATGAAAATATTTAAGCAAAAAGTTTTGGAAGTAGTAAGGAAAATACCGAGAGGAAAAACTTTGACATACAAGGAAGTCGCCAAAAAGGCCGATTCGCCCAAAGCTTCTCGAGTGGTCGGCAATATTTTGCATGAAAATCACGACCCTAAAATACCTTGCCATCGCGTCATCCGCTCCGACGGTAAAGTCGGCGGGTATAACAGAGGAAGCGCAAAAAAGGCGAAAATGCTAAAATCGGAAGGTGCAAACTATTGAAGAAAGAAAGGAATTGATGAGGCAAATAAAAGATGAGGTGGTAGCGCTCTCAAAATCGCCGCTTTATGAATTTAGAATAAAAAGCAAAAATTTGCCGGTCATCGGCGAGGGCAGCCATTTTGCCAAAATCATGTTTATAGGCGAAGCACCGGGCCGCAACGAAGCCAAAACCGGCCGACCGTTTTGTGGCGCGGCAGGCAAAATTTTGGACGAACTTTTGGCATCAGTAGGAATAAAAAGAGAAGACATATACATAACCAACATCGTCAAAGACCGGCCGCCGGAAAATCGGGATCCGAGTCCTAGCGAAATAGAAATTTACGGACCTTTTTTGGACCGGCAAATTGAAATAATTCAACCGAAAATTATTGCTACCTTGGGCCGCTATGCCATGGGCTACATCATGCCAAAATTCGGTTTGGAATTTGAACTGGAGCCGATAAGCCGCAATCACGGCAAGACCTTCGACGGGCAAACAAGTTACGGCTCTATCAAAGTGGTACCCCTCTACCACCCGGCCGTTGCTGTTTACAACTCCCACACTCTAGACTCCCTCAAAAAAGATTTTCAGGTTTTGAAAGATTTGTAAAATTAAGGTAGTATGGCAGGACTATGGAATACAAAACCGAGTGGGATTTGACCCGTATATATAAAGGAGATCCAAAAAGAGAAGCAGCCAAAGATTGCGCGGCTTTGCAAAAACTTTATCTGAATTTCGCCAAAAAGTACCGTAAAGACAAGAGACACCTGAAGTATCCAAAGGCGTTGGCCAAAGCTATTGGGGAATACGAAAACTTGGCCAAAAATCCGGCCGGCGAGAGGCCGGGCGCTTACTTTTCGCACCGCATTGCGCTAAATGCCCAAGATAATGAAGCCAATGCAGAGATTGCCAAACTCTCTGACCTCTACGCAAATTTGGCAAATGAAGTTGAATTTTTTATGCTGGAAATCGGCAAAATTTCAAAAGACTTACAGCAAAAATTTTTGAAATCAAAAGAATTGACTCCCTTTAAATATTTTCTAAAAAAACTTTTTGAGAATGCCAAATATGATCTTTCCGAAGCGGAAGAAAAAATAATGAACCTCAAAAGCGCTCCGGCTCAAGGCATGTGGGTTTCCGGGTTTAACAAACTTCTAAGCAAACAAACGGTCAATTTTGAAGGAAAGGACATTCCAATGGCGGAGGCCTTGGCCAAAATTCCAACGTTGGAAACAAGCAGAAGGCACACTCTTCATGATGAAGCGATGAAAGTGTTGGAGAGAATAAGTGATTTTTCCGAGAGCGAGATAAATGCGGTAGTCACAGACAAAAAAATAAACGATAAGCTCCGCGGCTTCAAAACCCCTTACGAAGCGACCGTCAAAGGTTATGAAAATGATTTGAAAACAATCAAGGATTTGACGGAGACGGTGACAAAAAATTTTAGCGTTGCCCACAAATTTTACAAAATAAAAGCCCAAATGCTCGGAGAGCGAAAACTTTCTTACGCCGACCGGGCAGCCAAAGTCGGCAAAACGGAAATTCAAATTTCTTTTGAAGAAGCAAAAAACAAGGTTATTAAAGCTTTTGGCAAAGCTGATCCAGATTTCGGCAATTTCGCGCAGGAAATGTTTGTGAAAGGCCTGGTAGACGTTTTCCCCAAAAAGGGCAAACATGGCGGCGCATTTTGCTCCAGCGGCAGCGGCGTGCCAACCTACATATTGCTAAATCATATTTCAGATTTTCGTTCGATGACCACTTTGGCACACGAAATGGGCCACGGCATCCACGCCAAATATTCCAAAAAACAACGACCTTTGTACGAAGGTCACACCATTGCAACCGCAGAAGTGGCCAGTACCTTTTTTGAAAATTTGGTTTTTGAAGAAGCTCTGCCAAATTTGCCGGCCAAAGAAAAGATGCTGTTGCTGCACGATAAAATTTCAGACGATATTTCTACCATCTTTCGCCAAATCGCCTGTTTCAATTTTGAAAATGAACTGCATTTAACTGTCAGAAAAGAGGGCTTTCTGCCGAAAGAAAAAATTGCCGAGCTAATGAATAAGCATATGCAAAATTATATGGGGCCAGCGTTTGAACTCATGCCGAGGGACGGCTACTTTTTTGTTAATTGGTCGCACATCCGCAATTTCTTTTATGTTTATTCATACGCTTTCGGCCAGCTTATTTCAGACGCGCTTTATGAAAGGTATAAAAAAGATAAAACTAAAATAAAAGATGTGATCCAATTTTTATCCAGCGGCTCGTCTGATTCTCCGGAGAATATTTTCAAAAAGATCGGTGTTAATCCAGACAAAAAACTTTTTGAAACCGGGTTGAATCGCATCAAAGCTGACATTGCCGAGCTCGAAAAACTTTGGCAAGCCAGCAAGAAATAATCGGTTTTTTGTTGTAAAATAGCGGTATGAAGATAGCAATCGGAACAACAAGTGAACTAAAAGTGAGGGCGCTAAAAAGCGCGTTGGACCAATTTGGAGTAGAGGCTGAAATAATGCCCATAAAAGTTGATTCTGGCGTATCTCACCAACCTTTCGGTTATGAAGAAACGATAAAAGGCGCAAGGAATAGAGCGAAGGAAGCTTTAGATAAACTCAGCCCGGATATTTCTGTCGGCGTGGAAAACGGGTTAATAGAAATTGAAAAAAATTATTTTGATGTTGCGTATGTTTGTGTCATTTCAAAAGAAAATGAGGAATCCATATCGTTTAGCGCCGGTCTTCCCATACCGCAGTGGATGATAGATGAAATAAAAGAAAAAAATACGGAAGGCGGGGAGATAACAAAAAGATTATCAGGGGATACCGAAAAAGATGTAGGAAAATATTTTTCCAACGGGAAAATAAAAAGAGAAGAATTATTAAAAGATGCGATTTTGCTTGCTTTACTGAAAATTCTTAACAAAGAGAAATATAAAAAACCATGAAAATAACGATTTGCGGCAGTATTTTATTTTACAAAGAAATGGAGTCTGCCAGAGACCGGCTTTTGGAAATCGGACATGAAGTAAAAATACCGGAACTGGCTTTGGAAGTCCCTCAGGAATTTGGGAGCGGCAGGAAAGTTTATTTTGGCAAGTATATTGAAGAAAACGGCGGCATCGATGCCTTTCCGGCTGAGCACAAAATATGGAATTTGAAAGAGGGCGCCATTAGAGACCATTATGAAAAAATTGACTGGGCCGACGCTATTTTGGTGGTCAATCATGAGAAGCGGGGCATTGCTGGTTATGTGGGCGGTAACACTTTGATTGAAATAGGCGTGGCCTTTTATTCAAAAAAACCGATTTACATTTTGAATCCTGTCTCTTCGGAACTTTCCTACAAACAAGAAATAATGGGCATCAAACCAATACTTTTGAATGGCGATTTGAGTATAATAAAATAAATTACACCATACTTTAAAAATTACAATGACGGCCATTGTAATTTTTCGTTTTCTAAGGAAGAAAACAAAAAACCGCCCCAAGCAATGCAAGGGCGGCTTTTGGACAGGGGAAAGAGCAGAATTACTGCCACCCCGTTCCAATGATATCGTCCAGATTAGAGACTCCCATCTCGTCTGCGACAGAACTTGTTGGTGGGGTGGGTACCGGTGGTACCCCTCTTATTTCATAGACCGGGCTGTTTCTACCGAAGCATCTTTCTCCTCCCAGTCCCTCAAATAACATTTTCCATCCGCCCCAAGACACAGAATGAGCAAAGGTCGTGGTATTACCACTGGCGTCTCGAACCTCGATCTCGGATCGGTTGTCTTTTACAACGAATACTTGGTCAATAACCTCTCCGTCTTCCACAATCTCAACCTCTGAACCTGACTCAAACATACCCAACACCTCCTGAAAATATGTAAGCATGTTTTTATGGAAAGAGCAAATTTTGAAAATAAGCAAAATGTTGTAAAATGGTGATATGACCTCTTCGGAAATCAGAAAAAAATATTTGGAGTTTTTTGAGAGCAAGGGACACAAGATAATCCCCAGCGCTTCGCTTGTTCCGGAAAATGATCCCTCGGTGCTTTTTACGACGGCGGGGATGCACCCTTTGGTTCCTTACTTACTCGGCGAAAAACATCCATCCGGCAACCGACTCGCCAATGTCCAAAAATGCGTCAGAACAGGCGATATAGAAGAGGTGGGGGATTATTCGCATCACACATTTTTTGAAATGATGGGCAACTGGTCTTTGGGTGATTATTTCAAAAAAGAAGCCATTGAATGGAGCTTTGAATTTTTGACTTCGCCCGATTGGCTCGGTTTGGATAAAAGCAGAATTGCAGTTTCGGTTTTTGCCGGAGATAACGATGCGCCTTTTGATGACGAAGCATACGAAAAATGGAAAAGTTTGGGCATTTCGGAGAAAAGAATTGCAAAATTGCCAAAAAAAAATAATTGGTGGGGACCGGCAGGGGAGACCGGACCGTGCGGACCCGATACAGAGATGTTTTATTGGACTGGAAATCCAAATGAAGTTCCGGATAGTTTTAATGATGATAATGCCAAGTGGCTGGAAATCTGGAATGATGTTTTTATGCAATACAACAAAACCGCTAACGGCAAATTCGAACCATTATCACAAAAAAATGTTGATACTGGCATGGGGTTGGAAAGAACCACGGCAGTGGTAAACGGTTTGGATGACAATTACAAAACAGAACTTTTTTGGCCTATCATTGAAAAAATAGAACAACTTTGTGGCAAAAAGTACGAAGGTGAAAACATAAAAGCCATGCGCATTATCGCCGATCATTTGAAAGCGGCCACTTTTATTTTGGGCGATGAAAAAGGCATCACCCCTTCCAATACTGGTCAGGGTTATGTTTTGCGCCGACTTGTAAGGCGGGCGGTCAGATATGGCAAACAAATTGGTTTAAAAAATTTCACAAAAGAAATCGCTGGGGTTGTTGTGGAAATGTACAAAGAAATTTATCCAGAAATTTTAAAAAATAAAAAATTCATTTTTGATAATTTGTCACAAGAAGAAGAAAGATTTGAAAAAACTTTGGAAAATGGTTTGAAAGAGTTTGAAAAAGGCACTGACCCGTTTGTACTTTTTACTTCGTATGGTTTTCCGTTTGAGTTAACTAAAGAATTGGCTAAAGAAAAAGGCGTTGAAATTGATGAGAAAAAGTTTTATGAAGAATTTAAAAAGCACCAGGAATTATCAAAAACTGCTTCAGCCGGTATGTTCAAGGGGGGACTCTCTGATGCAGGGGAAGAAACTAAAAAACTGCATACCGCCACGCATCTTCTTCGCCAAGCTTTAGAAATTGTTTTAGGTGAACCGATTACACAAAAAGGGAGCAATATTACGCCGGAGAGACTCCGATTTGATTTTACATTTGGCAGAAAGATGACAGATGAGGAAAAGAAAAAAGTGGAAGATTTGGTCAATCAAAAAATCGCTGAAAATTTGCCGGTCAATAAAGTGGTCATGAAAAAAGAAGAAGCGGAAAAAACCGGCGCGGCGCATGTATTTGGCGAAAAGTATGGCAATGAAGTCAGTATTTATTATGTCGGCCCATCTTTAGACGAAGCCTGGTCAAAAGAATTCTGCGGCGGCCCCCACATTTCCAACACTGGTGAGCTTGGTAAATTTAAAATCATCAAAGAAGAAGCCGTCTCTGTCGGAGTGAGAAGAATAAAAGCTATGCTCGAATAAGGCGGAGCTCCCCTCTCCTTCGCAAGGAGAGGGGTTTGGGGGTGAGGTTGTTTTTTCCACACATTTGATTACAAAAATAAAATAAAGGTTTATAATACAAGCATGGCGAAAGTACAATTTAGCGACGTGGTGCCTCCAGACAAAAGAAGTATCCGCAATGTGCCGATTCCAAACGGCGGCAAGCGCAAGATGCCGATAGTGGTTAAACCAGAAAAGGACTATGCAACAAAAAACTTCTCAGTGCCAGAAGAGAACACTTCTACCATGTCTGCCAAAATATCCGAGATAGAAAATATAAAAAACAATAAGGCCTACGAGTACTACTATCCTAAAAACAAAGAAGAACCGGAACCATACACAAACACTTATAAAAAACCAAACAAAAAGCGCTTTATATTTGGAGGCGTCATTGTTGTGGTAGTGGCAGTTTTTCTGGTTGCTATGATGACAGTGTTTGCCTCCGCCACGGTCTCCATTACACCCAAGAGCCAAGAAGTGGCGGTTTCCATGGATTTGACAGCAACAGTGGAAGCGACTCCAGACAGTGTCCGGTATGAAATCATCAAACTTTCAAAATCGCAAACTGCTTCAGTGCCGGCGACAGGGGAAGAATCGGTAGAACTAGAGGCGCATGGCAAAATAGTCATTTACAACAATTTTTCATCCGAACCGCAGAAACTCATAGTTCGCACGAGATTTGAAAGCCCGGAAGGCCTCATTTATAGGATACCGGAATCGGTGATGGTACCGGGCAAGTCGGTAAAAAATGGTGTGGAGACGCCGGGCAGCGTAGAAGTAGAAGTTTTTGCCGATGAAGCCGGTGAAAAATATAATATCAAAAAGACAGATTTCACTATTCCCGGATTTAAAAATGACGCCCCTCGCTATAAGAATTTTTATGCCAGGTCATCCACTGATATGGTTGGAGGTTTTGTTGGTAAAATGAAAACTGTGTCACCTAGCGAAAAGCAGGCGGCGTTGCAACGCATTGATATGGAAGCACAAGCTCTGCTTGAAAAAGACCTTAAATCAAAGGTGCCGGAAGGGTTGGCTCTATTGCCAAACTCTGTCATATATGAATCTCGTGAATTGCTTCAGACGGAAGAATCGGATTCAATTATCTTAGGGAAGGAAATAACCGCATACGCCATAATGTTAAATAGCCGCGATCTTTCCGGCAAAATCATTGCAAAATATATAGAGACATACTCGGACTGGCAAAACATCAGAGCTTTTATTCGAGATTTTTCTTCTCTGGAGGTAACTAAAAAACTGGAAAAAATAGAGGCTGGCCAAAAATTGGATCTGCAAATCACAGGCAAAGCCAAATTTTTTGCAGAGATAGACACTGACCTTGTAAGCCAAAAATTGGCAGGTGTCGGCCGCAAAGAAGTGGTTAAACTCATGGATGAATTTATAGGCATTTCAAATATAACAGTGGTTATCAGACCTATTTGGAAACAGTCCTTTCCTGAAAATCCCTTGAAAATAAACGTAAAAATAGACACCTCTAAGTAGGCTTGACATCAATAGGTCTTATATGATAACCTCTCACATTGTTGTTTCATTTTAAATGATAGATAAAGCAAGGCAGAATACCAGTATCGGAATGGTCACGGAAGCGCTTCCGAACGCGCTTTTCCGCGTCAAATTCCAGACAGAAGAAAAAGAAGCGCTTGTGTATCTCTCCGGCAAAATGAGGCTCAATAGAATTAAAGTCATTATCGGAGATAGCGTAGAAGTCGTCCTCGATCCTTATGGGGGGAGGGGTAGGATTGTGCGCCGTATTGATAATAGACAGAAAGCCAGCGAGTAATTTAGAAAGTAATGAATCCCGTTAGAAGTGGCGGGAATCAAGAAAGTTGTAGTTTATTAATTTAATACTTCTAACGGGATGAAGGTCAAAGCTTCAATAAAAAAGATGTGTTCGAAATGCAAATTAGTCCGTCGAGAGGGTATTTTGTTTGTAGTCTGCAAGAGCAATCCAAAACATAAGCAAAGACAAGGATAGAAAAATTAAAAGATTGAAAGAAGAAAAGATTAAAAAATTATGAGAATTTTGGGAATTACAATCCCGGAGGGAAAAAGGCTAGAAATCGGATTGACCACTCTTTTTGGCATTGGCCGTTCTCGCGCCCAGCAAATTTTAGATAAAGCCAAAGTGGACTGGGGGACCAAGGGGAAGGACTTAAGCGCCGCCAAAGAGAATGATATAAAAAAGATTATAGAAAGCTTAAAGATAGAAGGCGATTTGAAAAGAGAAGTTTCCGGAAATATAAAAAGATTAAAGGATATCAAATGTTATAGGGGCGTAAGACATGCACGCTCCCTGCCTTCCCGCGGCCAGAGGACCAAGACCAATTCCCGCACCCGTAGGGGTAATGTGAGGAAGACCATGGGTACCGGCAGACGGGCAGTTGATAAAAAATAGTTCAATAAATTCACTATAAATAAAATTTATGGGTAAAAAGAGAATCGTAAAAACAGAAGCAGCGCCAGAATCAGAATCCCGACCGGAGGGTGTGGCAAAAGAGGTTGGCAAAAAACGGGTTGAATCCGGTGTGTTGTATGTAAGATCCACTTACAATAATACGGTACTGACACTTACAGATAAAAAAGGCAACATCGTAGCCTCGGCTTCCAGCGGCAGTTTAGGATTCAAAGGGGCAAAAAAAGGAACACCGTTTGCGGCTGCCAAAGTGGGCGAAACCCTGGGCGCCAAAGCTCAAACCTTGGGGGTTAAGGAAGTCGGAGTAGTAGTCAAAGGAGTAGGATTGGGCCGGGAGTCGGGTATTAGGGGTTTTATTTCAAAAGGCGTGAGCATTACTTCTATCAAAGATGCCACTCCGGTGCCTCATAATGGTCCGAAGCCAAAAAAACCAAGGAGAATATAACCCCACCCAACCCTCCCCTTAAATTAAGGGGAGGGCAAGGGAGGAGTTAGAAATAATCAAATTAAAAAATATGAAAATAGGTCCAAAATACAAAATAGCCCGCAAACTCAAAGCCCATATTTTTGAGAAAACGCAAACTCAAAAGTATGCTTTGAGAGAAGAGCGAAAAGTTAAAAAAAGATCTTTCAAACCAAAAACAGACTTTGGTACGCAACTCAATGAAAAACAAAAGGCCAGAATGTTTTACTGCATAACCGAAAAACAGTTTGCCAAATATGTAAAGCAAGCCATCGCCCAAAAAGGCGGTGCACCTGCGGCGAATCTGCTCAAATCTCTTGAACATCGTTTGGACAATACAGTCTGGCGAGCCGGCATTTTGCCGACCCATTTGAGCGCCAGGCAGGCGGTAGCCCACGGTCACTTTTTGGTAAACGGCAAAAAAGTTTATACCCCTTCTTTTACGGTAAGAGATGGAGACAAAATAACAATTCGGGAAGGCAGCCGCGGCAGCAAACTTTTTAATGAGGTAGAAACCAAAATTACAGACACTCAATCCCCAAATTGGCTTTCTTGGGACGCCAAAACCAAAGAGCTTTCCATAAAAAGCGGCACTTTCAGTCAAAGTGCAGATTTATTGTTTGATCTGGGCCAAGTAATTGAATATTATCAAAGATAACTATCGTGTAATAAATTTTGTTTAATTTTAATTTTTAATATCATGACAACAGAAAATTTTGATAAGACCATCATACTGCCTTCAAAACCGAAGATCATATCGGAAGAGGGCAACAAGGGCGTTTATGAGATTGACGGATTTTATCCGGGATACGGTTTTACCATAGGCAACAGCTTGCGCCGCATTATTTTGTCATCTTTGCCGGGAGCCGCCATCACTTCAATAAAAATAGACAATGTCAAGCACGAATTTTCTTCCGTAAAAGGAGTCAGGGAAGACGTGGTTATGATTATGCTCAACATAAAAAGGATGCGCATAAAAATGCTTTCAAGCGAACCCCAGGTGCTGACCTTGAAGGGCAAAGGGGCCAAAGTGCTTACCGCTAAAGATTTTGATGTTCCGGGGCAAGTGGAAATTATAAACCCGGATTTGGTGATAGCGACATTGACCGACAAAGACTCAGAACTTTCCATAGAAATAACCGCTGAAAAAGGTCTCGGTTTCGTAAGCCGCGACATGTTGTCAAAAGACAAAGTTGATATCGGCACAATAATGATAGACGCCAATTTTACCCCGATTTTGAGAGCCAATTATGAAGTGGAAAATATGAGAGTGGGCGACCGCACCGATTTCAACCGCTTGAGGATTTTCATAGAAACCGACGGCAGCATCACGCCGGCGGAAGCGCTGACCAAATCCATAAATATCATGATAGAACAGCTTCAGGCCATTACCGGCTTCAAAGACGCGGACGAAACAGAAAACACTGAAACGGAAACTGCCGGACCGGAATCAAGCGATGAAAAAACAGGTAAAGACGGCCAAAAATTGGATCTAGAATTCCTGAAAACTCGCATTGAAGACTTGAATTTGGGTGCTCGGACTTTAAACGCTCTTTCCAGCGCCAACATCAGAACTTTGGGCGGCCTGGCCAGGAAAAAGGAAAAGGATATTTTGGAAGTGGAAGGGTTGGGGGCAAAAGGGGTAGCCGAAATTAAAAGGGTCTTGGGGGAATATGGCATAACGTTAAAGTAATTAAAAAATTGAAAGAAGGAAAGATTGAAAGATTATCATGAGACATCACAATAAAAACAAAAAATTCAGCAGAGTAACTAAAGTCAGAAAGGCTCTGATCAATTCTTTGGCCAGATCTTTGGTATTGCACGAAAAGATGGAAACCACCGAGCCAAAAGCCAAAGCCCTCCGGCCGTTCATTGAAAAACTTGTGACTAAAGGCAAAACAGCTACTGTGGCTGCGAGGCGAGCCGTTGGCGAAAAGATAGGTAAAAATGCCGCTAAAATTTTGGTGGATTCTCTTTCCAAAAAATATGCGAACCGGAAGGGTGGCTATGTGAGAATCACCAAAACCAAGAAGCGGCTTTCAGACGGAAGTCCGATGGCTATTATAAGCTTTATTTAAAGATTGAAATTGAAAAATTAAAAAATTCATATAAAATCTTTCAATCATTTAATCATTCAATATTTCAATGAACTATACCATAGACGCGCAAAACGGAAAATTGGGCAGAGTAGCCAGTGAAGTGGCGGTTATTCTGATGGGTAAAAACCGCACTGATTTTGCGAGAAACACTGTCCCGGCCGTTAAAGTCAAAATCATAAATGCTGGAAAGTTGTCTGTCACCAATAAAAAAATGGAAGACAAAATTTACAAAAATTATTCCGGCTACCCGGGCGGCTTGAAGGAAAGGTCCATGAAAAAAGTGGTGGCTGATAAAGGCATGAAAGAGACTCTGAGAATCGCGGTGAGAGGCATGTTGCCGAAAAATAAATTAAGGGATCGAATGATGAAAAATTTAATAATACAAGAATAACCCCACCCAACCCTCCCCTTAAATTAAGGGGAGGGCAAGGGAGGAGTTAGAACATTATGGCTACAATCAAAACAGAAAAAAAAGCGGAAAGATATATAGAGGCGGTCGGCCGCAGAAAAACTTCGGTGGCTCGAGTGCGCATTACTCCTTCGTCAAAGGGGTCCTTTAAAATAAACGACCGAGATTTGGATTCATATTTTCCGACGGCGGAACTTAGAAAAATTGTTGAAGAAGCGGTAAATAAAGCCAAAGCAGGACATTTCTCCGTTTCGGTCCATGTCAAAGGTGGCGGAGTGCACTCGCAAGCTGAAGCTCTGCGACAAGGCATTTCAAGGGCTTTGGTCAAACATGATGAGTCCTTCAAAACAAAACTTAAAACCGCGGGCTTTTTGAAACGTGATCCACGCGCCA
>Ga0208375_1001193_pt1 | contig 30886 bp, 25 predicted proteins | sample RifOxyD1_FD_184038 | JGI IMG/M metagenome (GOLD analysis project Ga0208375, IMG submission 184038) | Soil microbial communities from Rifle, Colorado - Rifle Oxygen_injection D1 (SPAdes) | ecosystem: Environmental > Terrestrial > Deep subsurface > Rock core/Sediment | place: Rifle, Colorado...
AACTGGTAAGCGCTCTTTCGCTTAGCGCGAAAAATTCAAGCCACGCTTCCCGTCGGGAGCGTGGCTTTTTTTATAACCCGAGTGGATAGCGGCAGTTCAAGAGACTCCAAACCTGCGCTCGACTCACCCAGTTTCCAAAATTGAATACGGTGATCCAGGATGGCAGCGTCTGAAAAATCACATGACAGTATGGGGCGAACTCCGACCGCTCATTTCGCGCGCGCAAGCCAGTCTGGAAGAGATGAAGCTCGCGTTTTTCTTTCAGCACCCTCATGAAAGCATCCGAGTTCCCGAGCTTGCGCACAACCAGACCTTTGGGCTTATAAAAATACGTTCTCGACCCGAGGACCTCGAAGGGATCACGGGATTCGGTATAGAGTTCAAAATTCCCGCCCTTTGCCGTTGCCTCCGCAGCTCTGTCGTAAAGCGCTTCATAGAACTGCACGTTGCGCGCGAAAGGCAGGAACATGAGCGCAACCAGCGCGACCACGTTATTGAAGACGATAAATTTCCAAACCCGGTTCGCCCAACGTTTAACACCTTCTCCGGCAACGGGAAGACGCAGACGGGCGGCTAAAAGCCTTCCTTCCTTGCCAAACTCATCCGGACTGAACGACAGGAACCGTCCGGTCGAGCGGGAGTAAACGGATAAAGTCAGAAGAATCGGCGCCGCGGCCGCGATCGGAAAAAAGAATCTCAGTTCCTTGTGCGAAATCCATTCGTGAACCAAAAAAAACGGGATCTGGCTCCAGGTCAGAACATGTTTGGGGTGCCTGGCCCAGGCGATGAGAGTCGCGATCACGACAATGAGCCCGAGAAAAGGCCACGACTCGGTGAAAGACATCCTGAAGATGTCCCACCACGGGGCGTTCCCGTATCTCGAAACCTCGTTTCGGATCAGATTGTATTCAAAATAGCGCCAGGGACTCAGGACGATTGCGCCATATCCCCAGGCATCGACCGCGCGGCCGATCAGGAAAACCGCGCCGCCGCCGCAGCCGATCCACTTGAAGCGCGCCCATCCGGCACGTCCGATCAAGAGAAGCCAGGCGAGCGCGCCGACCACCATCAGAGCCATTTGAAACCGGCCCTCAAAGCTGAGACCGAAACACGCGCCCACGAAGATCCAAGCCCATTTTCCGAAACGGCTTTTCAGCCGTTCCACCAAGCCGAGCGATGCCAGACCGATCCCGATGAGAAACGCCGACCCACCCATGCTCTCTGACGAAGGGCGCACGTGAAGCGCCGGGAAGAACCAGATCAGCGCGAGCACGACAACAGCGAACCGCCGCGCCCGGCGGTCTTCGAACCAGTACCGCGCCGATACGGCCAGTATGACCGTACTCAGCCAGCCCGCGAATCCAGCGAACATCCGGAAACTCAAGGCCCAGGTAAACGGGTTCGAAACTCCGATCAGAAGCCAGAGCTTCGCCACGACATAGTAGATCGCGGGCTGAAGCCACGGCCGCATCATCTCGGGAAATTCCACCGGCAGATCCTGAACAGGCGTCTGTCCGAGTTTGTAATTGAGAAACTCCAGAATCTGAAAATACTCGTCAGCGGAATGGTGGCCCACACTGAAAACCGCCGTGATCGCGTGCAGGACCAGGCTCAAAATCATCCAACGCCGGAGAAACGGAATCCAGGTGGGGTCAGCTGAGTCCCGAGCGACTTCAGCAGCGGTTCCGAGGGCACTCTGAAGCGCCGAACCCAACTTCGTTTTCAGCTCCTTGATCATGTTGCCATCCTAAAGCATTGTTGCGCACGAACCAAACTAAAGGCGCAAAGGCACGTACCCCAGGCCTTTATACCTGCCAGCTCAAGCGGCCGGACGGCTGATGAGCCGAAGAGTTCCGGAATGAAAAGCCCGATCATCGCCGTTCCAACGAGCGCGCTGACGAAATATCGCGGCGTATTCGCTTCAACGGCTTTCGCGATCGCCAACACGCACAACGGGTAAACGAGAACGAAGGAATGGTGCCAGGCAAGCGGATGAACCAGAACTCCGAGGGCAAGCCAGCCTGACCAGCGCTCCTCGAAGGACAAAAACCCCGAGAACCGGTTCCACAAAAAACCGAGCAGAGCCGAGAGCACCATAAAGGCCATCAAATCATATTCAGAAGAGCGCGGATCGGCATCAAACAGCCGAAGAAAGAACGCGGTAAACCCATGGTTCGCGGGACCTCGCACGACCTCCGCTCCAAGTTCCGCCCCACCGGAACCAGCAGCGAGAATCCACTCCCGAACGAGGGCGGAGACGGAGTGTCCCGGAATCGCGAGGACCACGATGCCGGTCAGCAGGGATGCGGCAATGATGAATCCCAGGATCACCCTGGCGTTGAATACGCGTCTGCCAAAACCGAGCAAAGTAACGAGCGAGAACACCTTTGAGCTGAAAATCAATCCGAGTAACACGAGCGATTTTTTGCTCGATCCGAGAAAAAGAGCCGCCGCCAAAATCAGCAAGGTCACTTGTCCCGAGGCAAAATGGCCAATCCAGATCCACCAGAACATTCCAAAGCCGAGCAATGCCGCGGAGAGACTTCCTTTTCTGGCGGTCCAGACCACCGCATACAGAAGCGCGACGATCTCCCCAAGAGCCCAGACCGCCTTGGCTGCGCTCCAACTCAGGAAAGCGAAAGGCGCAAAAAACGGAAGCACCCAGGGCGGGTACTTGAAAACGAAACCCGGGTTGGCGCTCATCAAACCCTGTGATGAGTTGTACGGGGACACTCCCGAAATAAGAGACACTGCCGCGTTCCAGTACACTTCGAAATCATGACTCTGGCCGAGAGCGATCAAAAAGAGCCGCACGAACGCGGCAACGCCCGCGAAAGCGCAAATCACAAGCATGGCCTTATGCATTCGTTGAGAATGCTTCATTCCGGCTGCCATTCCTGGTTGCGACTCGTCTTTCTGAGGAGGCCCTTCCTCGTAAAGCCGAAAATCAGAATTTCCTGGCGATTATGAAACAGCTGAACCGCGCGCGCGCGAACCATGCCCATGACCTTGACATGCTCCAGCATCGAGGGAATCTGGTCGGCCATTTTCCACTGGTTGAGCTTGATCGTGAGGAGCACCCCGAGCAGTGTGTCTTTCGTCCGGGAAGCCAGACGATCGACGGCGAACAGCGCTATATTCGGAGTCACATTCATGTCGACGAGAAGCCATTCCACGTTTTCGGGCAAATCGGGCCTATGCACGGCCGCGACAACTTTCTGAATGTGTCTGAAATGAGGCATGGTCACGACCCTGGGATCCATTTCACCCGGATCGATTCCAACGACATTCAACCCCCTCTGGAGAAGCGCATAGCTCGCACCTCCCGGGGCACTGCCTATTTCGACCGCCGTATCGCCCGGCAGCAACGGTGCTCCGGAGCGAAGCACTGCCTCTTCAAGTTTCAAAAAGGCTCTCGACGGCGCTTCAGGCGGGAGCTCAATTTCCGGAATGCCGCCCGGGAACGGCGAACGTTGCGGAGTATGACGGTGATACCCCAGCCACCAAACGGGCTTTTCGAGGTTTTTCGAACCCAGAATAATCACGTTCAGCACGAAATCGCCGGGCACCGCGACCGCGCTCTCATGAAATCGGACCGTTCCTCGCGAAGCGGCTTCCTTTCTGATCAGACGCTCAAGAGAACGACTCGCCTGCCCTGGGGCGAAATCAGGCGGTTCCTCTCCTTTCGGGAACTCATCTTTTTCCCAGACGTGGAGCCGGAAGGCTTGTTCAGGCGGCAGATGAAGGGCTCGCTTCAGCTCGATCATCTTCTCGATGATCAGCCCAGGGCTTGCAACCTCCTCGAGGGAAATCCCATGGGCCCGGGCGAAAGCCGATCGAAGCTCAAATTCCGGGGTGAGTTCCTTTGGCGAAGCGCCGATTTTCGGGTCGAATTTGAATGTCAGGAACCCTGGCCGGGAATAAGCAAACCGCAGTTCAGGGTGCTCCCGCGCGATTTCCTTTTTAAGCGCGTTTTCGGCTCCGATCTGGCAGACCGTGAACAAGAATGAAGAGGAAGACCCCTGAAGCATTCCAGTTCTCTACCATCTTCACGGCGAAAATGGTACTTTCGGGCGCCCCTTGTGTGTTAGACAGGGAGAGAGATGCAAAATCAAGAACCCGACAAACTCGTCAACGAAACCAAAGCCGATCTGAACTGGGCAACACTGGGCCTCTCTCAGGACACTCTCGATCTCATTCAAAAGGCGGGGTACCAGACTCCCACCCCGGTTCAGGCCGAAGCCATCCCGCTCGCCCTGGCCGGAGATGACGTCATCGCATCAGCTCAGACCGGGACGGGCAAGACTGCGAGTTTCGTGCTTCCCATGGTCGAACGCTTCGCGGGCCGGGAAGGCACTTTCGGTTTGATTTTGTGTCCGACGCGCGAGATCGCGCAGCAGACGCAAGCGGTTATCGAACTCTTCGGCGCTCCTCGCGGAGTGCGGTCGATCGTCCTGATCGGCGGAATCAACATGCGACTCGATGCCATCGCCCTTCAAACTTATCCGCAGATCATCGTCGCGACTCCAGGGCGGCTTTGTGATCACCTGGATCGCGGAAACATCTGGCTCGATTTCATAAAGATGGTCGTTCTTGATGAAGCCGACCGCATGCTGGACATGGGGTTTGCGGACCAACTCTCACGGATCATGGAAGACGTTCCCCCAACCCGGCAGACCCTCTTGTTTTCAGCGACCATATCGACGCCAGTTGAACGCCTCGCGCAGCGAATTCTGCGTTCCCCGAAACGCGTCGCGATCGGGAAACCTCTCTCGGCCGCCGCGAGTGTCGAGCAGCGCCTGCTCTGGATGCGTGAGGAATCAAAGAACCGGGAGCTCCGACGATTGATCCGCGATGAACCCGGAACCATGATCGTTTTCACCCGCTCGAAGGACATGGCTTCACGGGTTTGGCGATCCCTCCACAGCTCCTGCGTTTACGACGCCACTTTCATTCATTCCGACCGTCCGCAAGATCAGCGTGAACAGGCCCTCGCCGATTTCAAAGAGGGCAAATACCGGATCCTGGTCGCGACCGACGTCGCCGGACGCGGCATTCACGTCGACAACGTTGCCCATGTCGTGAACTACGATCTACCCTATGAGCCCGAGGATTATGTACACCGGATCGGAAGAACAGGGCGCGCCGAAGCGACGGGCAAAGCCACGAGTTTCGTGACCCCCCGCGATCGCAGGCTCCTGGCGCAAATCGAAAGACTTCTTGGCCATGCCATTCGAGAGGAATTCGCCGATCGAATGCCGGATGAATCGCACACCGCCTCAAGCGCCAAGCGGAACCCTCACCCACAGTCGAAAGGATCGGGAAAATCCGGCGATTCGGGACAGTCGAAACGACGTCGCAAATCCCGCCGCGGCGGAGGACGAAGCGGGGCAAGCCGCACCCACTGAGCGTATGGCTGCCCAGGAACCACCTCCGGCTGAGAATTATTGGGACGCGCACTGCCACCTTGCAGACCCTCGATTGGATAGCTTACGAGACTCCGTGATTCGTCGCGCTCAGGCTTGCGGGATCACTTGTTTCGTTCAGGGCGGTGTCAGTCCCGAAGACTGGCAGCATCAGATTCGGCTCGTCGAACGCTATCCCGGGCAGATCTTGCCGGTATTCGGCCTTCACCCGTGGTGGATTTCCGAAAACGGCGAAGCTTCTTCGAGAACCGCCTTGCGTGAACTCACGGGCATTCTCAGCCGGGCAGCTGCCATCGGTGAACTCGGCCTCGACTTCAGTCCGAGATTTTCGACCGCGCAGCGGGAACTGCAGCAGCATTTCTTTCGGGAACAGCTCGAAATCGCGCAACATCATCAGATGCCTATCGTGCTGCACGTCGTATCCGCCCACACGGAAGCTCTCGACTTACTGACAAAATCACCCCCTCTGAATGGAGGCCTCATCCACGCGTTTACGGGGTCGCTTGAAAACGCGCGAAAATACCTCGAACGCGGGCTCACCCTGTCCATTGGGGGACGGATCACCCATCCGGGAGCCAAATCCGAGGCCCTGCGAAAGACGGTACAAGAGCTGCCGCTCGACCGCATGGTGATCGAATCGGATGCTCCGGACCAAGCCTCCCTCGGTTTTCAGGGACGGCTGAACGAACCGGTCAGTATCATTGAAATCGCCGGAGTAGTCGCACGGCTCAAAAGTGCGACTACCCCGACGATCCTCCGCCAATCGAAACTGAATCTTTCAAACCTTTTCGGCGCCCGGCAGATCACGGCGCGATCATGATACTCTGATCACCGGCGATTTGCAGAACACGACGCCCGGGAGCCTTTTTGGGTTTTACCTGCGGCTCGCCCGGAGCATGTTCGAGAACCGTGATCGCGGTCTCATTAAGTCCGTAGGAACTCACGATTTTGTAAAGCTGTTCCGCATCTTCCGGGTGCATCCGGACGCAACCTCCCGAAGCCGGCGCGCCCAGCTCCGCGTAATGGTCGGGCGTGGTGGCGTGAATCCAAACGCCTCCCGAAAACCTGATCACGTATTGGAGATTGACCTGCCAAAGGTTGGACCAACGTTTGACCTGCATGCCGTCGGGAATGAAGCGGCCAACCGGGGTCGAGGCATTGTAAACACGACCGCTCTTGCCTTTCACCCTGCGTTCCCAGGCGGTCGAAACCGTGAAGGCCTGCTCGAGTTTCCCATCGACGGACACCGTGAGATATTGCAGACCGAAATTCTTCATGCTTTTGTGAACAACAATCTGCACACGACGTTCCGAGAAATCCGCGGCTTCCTTGCGCAATATTCTTCGCGAGAACTCTCTCTCCAAGATTTCAGAGTCAGCTTCTTCAAGCTCGCCTTCCTCCTCTTGGGGGATCACGTCATCAGCGCTTGGCACTTCCGCTCCTTGAGGATCGGAGCTCGTTTGAGACGGCTCATCCAAACTCGCCGCCGCCAACGCGGAAACGCCTTGAACCTGGTTACACCCCGAAAGCAAATTCGGTCCACCTCCGAGGCAAATCAACCCAACCGCGACCATCGTCATTGTTCCACTTTTCATCGACTTCAACTTCCGCTTCATAGAGCCGCTCCTTGCACGAAAACAACGATTATCCACTTGTAAGAACTCTCAGGATTTCCGGATCGAGTTCCGGCGCCGGTGGCCGGGACATCTCTATCAGACGATTCGAAAAATCCTCGGTGAGATCAAGATAAAACCCGGAATCAAGAACCGACGGGTCATCCTTCCACTTCCGGTAGCTCGCCTTTTTGACGATCTTCAGCAGATCCGCTCCTAACGTGGCGCCTTTAGCATTGATATAGTCTTCCTGCTTTTCGTCAGCAAACCCATCAAGAATGTGACTCCCGAGACTTTCCGTATGGGCGACCATTTTGGCGGCGAGCATTCCTTTCGCATATCCGTAAAGCATCATTCCAAACAGGTGATACCAGCTGCCGAATTTGTCGGCCTTTTTTCCAAATGCGTTGATGATGGGCGTAAGCCGTTGCGTCATCGCGAGGCGCTCACGGTTCTCCGTCCGCCAATATCGGGCCAGCACGTTCTCAATCGTGAGGAGAGTCAGGTAAACGTCGCCCCGATTGATCCGATAGCTTGCCCTGAAGAGATCAGGAATCGTCACGCTCGCGCGCGGGCGAGAGATGATCTCGTCCTGAAGCTCGGATTCCGTGCCGGTACGCAGATACATCCCGGTCGTTCCCCGAGAGAGCGCTAAAAGGATTTTCGAATAAGCGGTGTACGGGAAAAACTTCCACCCGTACTTCGACATGAATTCCGGGCTCCAGTCATGTACGTTGCCAACGGATGGCTGGATCCCGTTTCGGGAATACTCCTCGTAAATGACCTGCTCGAACATCCTTTTGAAATTCTTGACTCTGATCGGGTTATGATGGCCTTCCAGGTAAAGGCGCCCGGAAAGGAGCCCGTCCGCCAGCTTGAATTTGATTTCATCGTCCACGGGAAGCTCATAGATCGTCCCAAGCTCCCGTTCGGACGGCTGCCAGGCATAGTCTTCAAAAATCGGTGGCACCAAGTCGTCCGTGATGCCGAAGAGTTGATGGGCGCACGGACGCGCAGTCGCGTATCTCGCGAAAGTCTGATCGAGCTTATCTTTGCGCCTGAGCAAGCTATACCAGATCTTCTTAGGCAAGGTCCGGGTCGTCGCCGCGAGCACATAATCGCCCAAAGAATCGACGAGCTGGTATTGCGCTTGATGATACCCGGCGAGAATCGCGATTTCGAGCTGACTTGGATCAATTCCCAGCACCGCTCCGCTCCCGTCGCGGACAAGAGCACCTGAAACTGCGAACCCTTCACAGGCGTCAGACCGTTCCGGGAAAACAGTTTCGGAGAAACCCCGAACGGTCCCAAAAAGCAAAAGAAGGGATGCGGAAAAAACAACTAAACGCATTAGTTAGCCACCACCTGCGTCGAATAAGATTCAGGGAAATCAGACCCCTTGATCGTCAGAACTTTCGATCCAAGTTTACCGCCATCGACTTGCGCCCGGGTGTCGTTGAAAAGACGGCTTCCGAGGTGATCGAGTTTCGAACCGCTGAAGGAGGATTTCGCCCGTTCCGGCGATACCGTGGTGTTTGCGATCAGAAAAAGAGTGCCGAAATCCCGAATACTTTGCTGAGCTCCCGCGGCGGCAAGCTGTTGCGGCGTTCTGGAATAGACGGGCCAATAGTTGATAGCCTTGGGCTGAACTTCCGTGCGGATCGTGCAAGTGACCTGGCCGGCGGGCGCCGCACCTTCACTGCAGGAAATAGAACTCCGCCCGTAAACCATGAACTTTCGGGTATCACCCTGATCCAGGACGAGCGTGCAGCTTCGCTTCCATGAGCTACGGTCTTCCTGGTCCTGACACGAGTTTACGGTGACCACGGATTTCTCCACTCGCATCCCGACATCCAGCACTTTCGTCGCCGTCGAATAAACAAGCGTACGCTGAGCACCATTTGGAACCGTTCTGACTGCGCTGATCAGATCACTGATCACCGGGAGGAGATCATTGTCACCAAGCACCGCCTTGACTTGATCGAGACTCCGCGTCGGGCTGTAACGCTGGGTCAAGGAGATGACCATTCGATCGTTCTGAAGCCGGAACACAAAAGATGTTCCAACGGGATTTGCGGTGTTCGCCTGGCCTGGCCGAATCACTCCGATCGAGCAGAGCCCGACCAAAACGAGAACTGCCGAAATGCCTTGCCACGTCCACTTGCGTCCCACTCGTCACCAGCCTTTCGCGCGTATGTTAGTAACACCAATACTGCGTCGCGTCAATACCTGTCTAAAACAGTCCGGTAACGTAAATTCATTCTTAATTATAGCTACTTATCCAAAACACGAACGCGCCCGTTGAGGGGGCTCTTTTGAAAGTCGTTGCTGACTTTAAAAAGAGCTATTCACGCACGAACGTCGGGACTAATTTTATTGCGCCCGAAAACTGGCCAGTCGGGTGAGTGCCCCTTTTAGCCCCTCATGAACAGCCTCGACATCCGCCGGTTTCCAGACAGAGCGATCATCACGAATAAAGGATGTCTTATCAACACGGTTGTCGAAACGCGCGATCGGGAGATGATACGTCCGTCCATGGGTCCGAATCGTCACGGTACCTGGCTTATCGGAGTTCTTCTCCAGCCACTCCATATCGTCGCAACCGTAATCATTCATCATGACTTCAATCGGCACACCGTGGTGCAGAATCGAACCCGGATCGTTTGGATTGGCTCGTGCCTGATTTTTCCTGCGGGATTCTTCTGGCGTGACCCACACGTATAAAATCTTGGCCTTCCTTAGAATCTCGTCGGACAAACAAGCGAGCGAGTATTGGTAACCGAAAGGGGCTTTGAGGGGCAACGTCGACCCATGCGCGCCTCCGCGGGCAAATTCGATCACTGTCGTTTTCCCGGTCAGATCGGTCGAGGAGTTCTCGTTTTTTTCATCGAGCATCTTCCTGCATTCAGCTTCAAGGGCATCCGCAACCGCCGCTTTTATAGCCGCGGGGACGCCGGCTAATCGCGGCTTTGCACCGACGGCCTTTGAGGCCGTGTCGAGTCTCTGAAAAAGATTCGCAGCCGCCGACTTGGGTTCGTGAATTCTCTTGGCAAGCAAATCAGCGTGGTCTTCGTTGATCAAGGCGATCAATGTTCCCCAATCCTTGGGATCAAGAAATGGCCGCTCAGAAGATTGAAAATAAACCCGCTCGTGCCCTCTTTTTTGTAATTCCTCGTCAATACAGCGCATGATGTGAACATAAGGGAAGTCATCCAACTGAACCGTGGGTCCCATGTGAAAGTCTTCGCCGCATTCGCGCGCCGACAGCTGGGCCATATATTTTCTGACTTCGGATTTTCCGGAAGCCGGAAGAGCCAGTAAAAGAACAGTATCCAATATTCCATTTGAAACGGTCATAAACTCATCGTCCCTCTCTGATGCGCGAACATATCTATTCTTCTTGAAAGCCGCAAGCAGCTTGGCGAAACACCGGCCATCGACGCTGCCCGCGCGCGGTAAGTTGTTTCAGATCAAACGTTTGATGGGGGGGGTAAACACGCAAGTCGATTCAAAGAATAGGAAAAAGGCGGCTCCCCAAGGGAAAACCGCCTCTCTTCCTTACAAAGAAAACACTGCCAATCGGTTCAGAACGTGGCTTTCTGAGCGGCTTTCTGCCCGGCCTTCTGGCCAGCTACCTGACCAGCTTTCTGCCCGGCCTTCTGCCCGGCCTTCTGCCCGGCCTTTTGCCCTGCGACCTGACCGGCTTTCTGCCCGGCCTTCGTCACGACAGCCTGTCCAGCCTTCTGACCGGCTTTCTGTCCGGCTTTCTGAATCGCAACCTGTCCGGCCTTCTGTCCAGCCTTTTGGCCCGCGACCTGACCGGCTTTCTGCCCGGCCTTCGTCACGACAGCCTGTCCAGCCTTCTGGCCAGCTTTCTGTCCGGCTTTCTGAATCGCAACCTGTCCGGCCTTCTGCCCGGCCTTCTGGCCTGCTACCTGTCCGGCCTTCTGTCCGGCCTTCTGAATAGCAACCTGGCCAGCCTTCTGCCCGGCCTTTTGACCCGCAACCTGGCCAGCCTTCTGGCCTGCCTTCGTCACGACCGCCTGACCGGCTTTCTGTGCTGCTTTTTGTCCAGCTTTCTGGACCGCGACTTGTCCGGCTTTCTGGCCAGCCTTCTGACCAGCTTTACCGGTTACCGGGAAAAATGGGGTTTGCCCAGGCAACTGTCCTTGTCCTTGCCCTTGGCCCTGACCCTGATCAATGTCATTTGCGTACACGGAAGCGCTGCCAAGCACCAAGGCAATCGCTCCAGCCATAAGTGATATGGATGCGAAGAGTTTCATCTCGTATCCTCCCTGAAGAAGAGTTGGTTCGACAAGAACTGGATCGTGCAACTGAAATGCCAAGCGACAACGCGGCACAAATCACTCAAATCGTCCGCGCAAAACGCGGTTTTTTTTAAACAGAAATCGATCATCTACATGCATTTCAGGTATTCCTCGATGACCCGCGGTGCTCTCATCGGAATCTGTTTGGGCAAATCTGTTTCGGGAAATCTGTTTTGAACTCTGAAAGTCGACTGCTCTAATGATCGTTCCTGGCATTATAAAATGCCCGATCATCAATGACTCCCGGTACTCCCGGCACGCCGGATGGAGCGGCCTCACCGGCTTCGCCGGGGCTCTTCCGGATTTTGTGCGCATTCATCGAAAAATACACCGTCACGCGATCACCCAATTTGATCGTGTCAGAACGCAGCTTAGCGCCGCGTTTGAACCTGATCACTTCTCCGCCGCTGCGAAGCTCGATGTTATCGCGGCTCAGTCCAACGACAATTCCGGAAAGTACGCGCGCGTCTGATTCCGTATCGCGTCCCCACGCCGCGGTCAAACCCGATCCGACACTTGAGATCATCAGAAGGTTCATCGCGACAAGGACCAGGAGTTTGCGACGAGATAATGCGGGCAATGCGGTCATTTCTGCCTCCGTGCTCATTGCTAAAAGGCTAAGGGTCGCTGTTGGACTGTGGGTGTGAGCAGCGGCCGTCCGCTGGCGCGTGCTTCCATCCGCCCGCTATCCAGCAAACCTGGAGCCAAACCCCAGCCGGCTTAAAGGCATGTGGGTTGCAGCCGTTGCACGCAGCGTGAAACGATTCTATATCCTTTGGCTTTATGCAGTAACCCTGATGGCATTCGCCGTGGCTTCGATCCACAGCACCCTTGAAGAGGACCGCCTCCGCGCGGAAGCGGAATCGAGAGCCGCTGCCCTGGCAATCAGTATCGAAGACTCCGTCGTCTCAGACTTTAATGCAAAACACCTGAACCGAATTGCAAAGCTTGTTCAGCGTCTTCGCATGCAACAGAGGGTTCTCGGCCTGACACTCTGTCCTGAGGCCCAGACTCCGCAAGAACGAAGCACCCTGCGCCGCGCGCGGCCCCCCGTCGGTTTTCCCCGCGGGGCTGGTTGGGAATCGCTCTGCCGGAGCCCCATGGCTCGCAAGTCAGGCGCGAAGAACACCGACGTCCACTGGACTGCAAACGACATGAAACGACAGTTCCTTTATTACGCTCATCCGATAACCCTGACCCCGGATAGTGCAAACGTAAGCCACGCCACGACATTGATCGTCGTTTACGACATTTCTTACCTCCGGGGCCGGTGGTTTCAGTCCTTCGTCCGGATGCTTCTCCTGTCCTGGATCAGCGGTGCCGCCGTACTGCTCCTCGCCACCGCGCAGCTCCGGACTGCCCTTAAATCCCAGCTCCGGCACATCCACCAAACCGTCCGCTCGCTCGTGGCTGGCCGCCCGCCGCTGCCTCTTCCCCCCTCCGAACTTCCGCCGGACCTCCAGCCCATCTCGAAGGACATGGATAAACTCGTCGCAAAGGTGCTTTCACTCGCGGATTTCAGAACCGTCCATCTGAGCCAGGAAAAGGATTCGACGTGGCTGACTTCTCTGCGAAAAAGCATGAAAAACCGCAAGCTCATCGTGATCGCCAATCGTGAGCCGTACATTCATCAATATGCGGGAGCGCAAATCCAAGTCATTCGCCCCGCGAGCGGTCTCGTAACGGCGCTTGAACCGATTCTGAGACAATGTGGTGGTCTTTGGATCGCACATGGGAGCGGTTCGGCCGATGTGGAAACAGCGGACGCCCAGGGAGAAATCGCCGTTCCTCCTTCCCATCCCACCTACACCCTTCGCCGTGTCTGGCTTACTAAGGAGGAGGAAGCGGGCTACTATTACGGTTTCGCCAATGAAGGTCTCTGGCCGCTATGCCACCTCGCGCATACCCGGCCCATATTCAGGCTTTCGGATTGGAACCACTATAGGGCCGCAAACCAGAAGTTCAGTGATGCCGTGCCGGAAAGCGCGTTGGGCGAGGACTCACTCATTCTCGTTCAAGACTACCATTTCGCGCTCCTGCCACGGATGTTGAAAGAGCGAAAACGCAAAACCGCCGACGCGACAGCCGTGTCGCCCAAAATAGGCATCTTCTGGCACATCCCGTGGCCGAACCCGGAAGCGTTCGGTATCTGTCCTTGGAACCAGGAACTTCTTCGCGGAATGCTCGGAGCCGACGTGATCGGCTTTCACACGCAATACCACTGCAATAATTTCCTCGAGACCTGCAATCGGTACCTCGAGGCGCGCATTGACTGGGAAAACTTTTCGGTAACCATGGAAAACCACACCACGTTCGTACGCGCGTTCCCCATCGGAATCGACACGACCCCGGTACGCTCAATCACCGAACAGGAACGGGAACAACTCAAAGCGCATTATGGAATAAAAGCCGAATGGGTCGCCGTGGGCGTGGATCGCATGGACTACACGAAAGGCCTCCTTGAGCGCGTTGAAGCGGTCGAGCGTTTTCTCGAGAAAAACCCAAAATACGTGGGGAAGTTCACGTTCGTCCAGATGGGTTCTCCAAGCCGGAGCAACATCGCCGCGTACCGAACCATGGTGGACGAGCTTGTCGCCGCGGTCCAGCGGGTCAACAACCGATTTACCAGCCGTTTCTCGCGTACCGGCTATCGTCCGGTGATCCTGCTTCCACAGCACCACGACTGGACTGAAATCCGCTATTTTTACCAGCTCGGCGATATCTGTCTGGTCACGTCTCTTCATGACGGAATGAATCTGGTCGCGAAAGAATACGTCTGGTGCCAACGGCCCGACCGGGGTTCGCTCATTCTGAGTAAGTTCACCGGCGCGAGCCGGGAACTGACGGAAGCTTTCATTGTAAATCCTTACTCGATCGAAGAAATGGCGGACGCCATTGCCGCATCCCTTATGCTCCCCGCTGAAGAACGTGAAAGAAGGATGACGGCACTTCGAGAAAAGGTTCAGGCCCGGAATGCATATCACTGGGCTTCCGACCTGATCAGCGCGCTCATCAGGAAAGACGATAAAGTCCCGACAAAACCCGTAGACGCCCGCGTCGACTCCGAGCATCACGCAAACCCGCCGACCCTACCCTCACGGAACTCACCCGGCGAGCCGCTCGCGCCGATCGAGAACACTCCGGCTTAAGCCGAAATTCTTTAATCAGCTCGGACCGCTGACCCGCCGAACGATCAGATAGTCCCGTTCGAGAAGGCTCAAATCGCGGCGGTCCCAGGCGACACGCCAAAGCGGCACGTTATTCTCAGCCCCGTGAGTCTTCCACCGTTTCCAGGGCCTGATCACGAAAACATTGCCCTTCGCGGGCGAAAACTCCCGCTTTATGAAAGCCCTAAAATGCTCGATGCCCTCGCCCGCCGGGACAAGAACCGTTTTCCCGGACATCATGGCTTGGCGGAGCCGATCTGGCGCATGGACGCCGGGAATCGGCGTACCGACTGAACAACTCAGAAGGCCCCATTCCGAAAACATATTCGCGTGCAGATTGTAATACACGAGATCCGGTCCAACGCCGCGCGCCTTAGCTTCGGCGATGACCCTGCGAAGATCGACCATTTCACGTTCACCAAGAACGGCGCAAAAAGCCCCTATCGCCCAAAAAATGCCCACCGTGCTCGGAGCGAGCCACTGGAGCCTCAAGGTTTTCCCAAACACTCCGAACCAAAGAATCCCGACAACGCTCAACAAAGACGTTATCCAGACAAACGGAACAAGCCATCCCGGCCACCACGCCGGGAGCGGAGAAAAACGTCCGGCAAGGATCGTCAGCAATATCGGAAAACTCGCCGCAAGAACGGCCGTGAGCAGAAATCCAAGCCTGTAAAGATGATCCCAGACTGCTGTGCGAAAATGAAATGCGGTGACGATCAAGAGAAGAATGCCGGAAATAACCGGCAGATTGTAGTTCTCGAAACGGTACGGATGCCAGAGGAAGAACAGCACACTCGGGATGAACCCGCTGAATCCGAGCGCCAGCATTCGGCGCGCTCGAAGGTCTTCAACGAGGCGCGGAAGCCGGGCCACCAATTGAAAATAAGAAACCAGCGCCAAGAAAAGCCAGGGGAGCAGGTAAAAGCCGAAGGCGGAATTGATAGTGACCCAGCGACTCTGGTTCGTCGCGATTTTTCCAAGGATTTCCTTGGAAATGTAGGTCGATACGAAATTCGAATAATCGAACACAAGCACGGGTGCAAAACCGGCAACACAAACCGCGATCCCGCAAAGAGCGGCCGCCCAGGCTTTCCAATTTTTGATCTTTTCGAAAAGCTGTCCGGTCGATAGCCAGAACAACAGCGCCGTGACACCGAGAAAAACCGAGTGGAGAGGCGCCTTGATCCAGCCGATGACTCCGGCCAGAATCCAAAAGCCGAATCCCGCTTGTTCCGGTTTGAGCCTATCCAGAAGATACAGCCCGACAGCAAAGAAGGACGCAAGTTCGACCTCCATTTGCGAGGCGAACATGTGAGCATAGATCCCGACAGAAAGGGCGAAGAAAGAAGCAGCGAAAAGCGGCAAGCCCGTTTCCGAACGCGCCGACGAAGCCTGATCTCCCGGCGGGAGACGCCGTTCCACGAGCTTTCCGACTGCAAGCGCACCCGCGAATACCAGGAGCAAATTCATGTAGAGAACTGCCCAAGAGCTCAATCCGAAAATCAGAAAACCAAGCCTGAGCAGAAGAAAATGGAGCGGCCCCTTGTAATAATCCGGAACGTCCATCAACGTCTGAACGAACCAGCGCCCGTCCCGGGCCATTTCAAGCGCTTGCGAAATATAGACTTTCTCGTCCCCGGCTGTACGTATAAACCTCGTCCCGAGGAACGGACCGTAGGCGGCCGCAATGATGACAAAAAGCGCCAGCGGCCAGCCCCAGATCCGATTGAGGCTGTTCTTCATCTACTTACTACTTCTTGCGCATCTTCTTCTTGCGGAAAGCCGATTTCTTATCAGTTGAACGCTTTGATTTCGCCTCGAAGAATTTTTTGGCGAACTCTTTGTCAGTCTTCAATTTGAGCGCCCGCTTCTTGCGGCCTTCCGTCCGCAGGCGGCGGCGTGACAGGTTGGCCTTCGTTTCGGTCGTGGGTTGAGCGGTACTTGTGGCGGTCATAAAGTCTCCTTAAAATTCAGAAGGCAATCTTGTATCATAAGAGCCCGAGTACATGAAATATTTCTTCTTCGAATGATGAATATGGTGATCGAGAGTTTTCCAAACCCCTGCACTGCCACAAAAGAAGGCATTTTGGCCTTGGGAGGAGACCTCGACCCGGAAACCTTGCTTCTCGCATATCGGAACGGAATATTTCCCTGGCCCATCGAGGGCCTCCCCCTAGCCTGGTTCTGTCCTCCCCGGCGGGCAATCCTGGAATTCAGCGGTCTCCATGTTCCAAGAAGCCTGGCACGGGCCAGAGCACGGTCTCCGTTTTCGTTTACAATGGATACAGCTTTCGACGAAGTCATCCGAGCCTGTGCCGATACCCCCCGTCCGGGACAGCCCGGTACCTGGATTACCCAGGAAATGCTCTTGGCGTATTCACAGCTTCACGAACTCGGGTTTGCGCACAGCGTGGAAGCCTGGGATGGTACCGAGTTGGTCGGCGGCATTTACGGCGTCAGCGTCGACGGGATCTTTGCCGGCGAAAGCATGTTTTTTCGCAAAAGTCCGGCTTCAAAACTCGCCTTGCTTCACCTGATCGACTTTCTCCAGGCAAACGGACTCAGCTGGATGGACATTCAAGTAATGACGCCGCACATGAGAACCCTCGGGGCGAAACTTATTTCACGTGATCAATTTCTGAAGAGACTGAAACAGACTCGATCGCTTGGGTTGAATCTTTTCCCGACGGCTGCCGCTCCGCACGCGCCGTGAACTGAAAAGAAATTTTTCCACGCATTTGGCCGGGTTCAGGCGACAGATTGTTCGCCGACGCTACCGACTCCGGCGCTTCCAGAACGACCGAAACCCTGCCGCCCTCCTGAAGTACCCCGAACAGAATTTCTTCGGCGAGCGGTTTCTTTATATGATCCTGAATGAGGCGGGCCATCGGCCGTGCTCCCATGTGACGATCATATCCGTTTTGCGCGAGCCATTGGCGCACATCAGGGGTCACGTCCATTTCCACGCCTTTGGCCAGGAGTTGTGACTCTAACTCAAGAAGTTGCTTGCCGACAACCTGCCCGACCGCAATCGGGTCGAGGGTGTTGAAGTAAACGGTCCCGTCCAGGCGGTTCCGGAACTCCGGACTAAATGCTTGCTCTACGGCCTTTTTGGCGCCGACGCCGGTGCCCTGACCTGCTTGCGTTTTGCCGGAATGGCCCAGCAGTTCGGCCGATCCCAGCCCCAGGGATCGCCGTTCCATATCCCGCGATCCGACGTTCGAAGTCATGATGATGATGGCGTTCCTGAAGTCGGCTTTACGACCATTGTTATCCGTCAAAGTGCCATGGTCCATGACCTGGAGAAGGATATTCCAGATATCGGAATGCGCCTTCTCGATCTCGTCCAGAAGCACGACGGAATGAGGATTTTTCAAGACGGCATCCGTGAGAAGCCCGGCTTGGTCGAAACCGACATAACCCGGAGGAGCACCGATGAGTCTGGAGATCGTGTGTTTCTCGCTGTACTCACTCATATCAAACCGCAAGAAGGGCACGCCGAGGCAGTGCGCCAGCTGCTTTGTGAGTTCGGTTTTCCCAACGCCTGTCGGTCCGCAGAACAAGAACGACCCTACCGGCTTGTCTCCCGTTCTCAAACCTGATCGCGCGAGGCGAATCGCTGTCACGAGGGCGTCAATCGCATGGTCCTGTCCGTAAATGCTGTATTTCAGGTCACGATCGAGGTTCTTCAGTCGTGACTTCTGGCTGATGCTGACTGATTTGGCGGGAATGCGCGCGATCTGCGCGACGATTTCTTCGATCGCCGCCGCATCGAGAACACGGGTTGAAACGACGGTCTTCTCGATCGCTGCCCGGGCCAGCCGATGTTTCGCGCCCGCCTCGTCGATGATGTCGATCGCTTTGTCGGGCAAAAAGCGCTCAGTGATGTGCTTGGCCGAAAGCTCAACGGCCGCCTGAATCGCCTCGGGGCTGTATTCCACATCATGATGGTCCTCGAACCGGGACTTAAGCCCGTTCAGAATCTGGATGGTCTCGGCAATCGATGGTTCGGGAACATCGATTTTTTGAAAACGCCGCGCGAGCGCGTGATCCTTCTCGAATACGTTTCGGTACTCCGTATACGTGGTCGAACCGATACAGCGTAAATCGCCTTGCGCGAGAAATGGTTTGAGCAGGTTTGCCGCATCCATTGAACCGCCGCTCACCGCCCCTGCCCCAATTACGGTATGAATCTCGTCAATCAACAGGATCGGTTCCTGGTTCTTCAGCTTGAGTTGCTCGAGCGATACCAGAACTTTTTTAAGTCTCTGTTCGAAGTCCCCCCTGAATTTGGCTCCGGCGAGGAGTGCCCCCATGTCCAAAGCAAACACGACGGACGACTGGAGAATCTCAGGGACTTCCTGCTCGACGATTCTTGCCGCGAGCCCTTCCGCGAGCGCTGTTTTTCCGACACCGGCCTCACCGACGAGAAGCGGATTACTTTTACGCCTGCGACAGAGGGTCTGAACCATCCGCTCCAGCTCGTTCTTTCGGCCGATCAGAGGATCGATTTTACCGGCGCGGGCACGCTCGTTCAGGTTTAGCGTATAGAGCGAAAGGGGATCTTCAGTGGCACCGCCGCGCTGTCGGTTCCGCCCAGGCTGCCCGGAATCCTGCTGATTGCGGCTTCCGGCGGCGCCGATCCGCGCAAAATCACGGGGCGCACTCTCCTGAAGATATCTGTTCTGATCGATTCCCCCGTGCTCCTCTGAATCGCCCTGAAGCTCTTCGCCCGCAATCTCGTCGATGTCTTTTCGAAGACCGTGGCTGATAAAGTTGATGACATCGAGCCGTTCCACTTTTTGCTCCGAGAGGAGCCTGAGTGAATGAGAGTCGCGGGCCTGAAAAATGGCGACAAGGAGGTCAGCGGGTTGGATTTCGTCCTTTCCAGCCGACTGAACCTGAAATAAAGCCCGCTGAATAAGTCTCTGAATCGCAAGCGTCGCGACCGGGTGCTCGGGAGTGCCGTCATCATCTTCAGCTTCAGGTTCAGCTTCCCCATCCGACTGATCCGGGTCGCGCCGGTTCTCGGTTCTTGAAGACTCACGCGCCTTCACGTCGGTTTTTTCGGGCTTCACTTCCGGAACCTCCGTGCTGAGATACTGGTCGAGTTCTTCCCGGAGTTCATCAATGTCCGCACCGCAAGCATCCAGGATCTCGATGATCTCAGGCTCCTTCAAGAGGCTCCAGAAAACGTGCTCGAGCGTGAAATACTCATGATCTTTCTCGACCGCGTAACGGACGGCGCGATTCAGGACAGCTTCTGCTTTTCGCCCAATCATGAGCTTGGTTCTATCGCACACCGAAGCGGAAATCCATGGGCCTTGGCATATTCATGAACCTGCATCACCTTCGTTTCAGCGATATCGTAGGTATAGATGCCCGCCAGTCCCTTGCCTTGCTGATGGACACGGAGCATGATCCTGACCGCTTCATCGTGCGGCTTTTTGAAATAGCGCTGCAGGACATCAACGACGAACTCCATCGTGCTGTAATCATCGTTCAACAACAGAACGGCGAATTTCGGCGGTTCCTGGAGCTTTGGCCGTCCCTCCTGAACCGCGACATCGCCTTCCGCGTGTTCGGTTCCAGGTGTTCCTGGCTTTTTTTCGCCTTGTGCGACAGGCGGCCCGGCTCTTTCGCCGTGCGAGACGGTTATGCGATCTTTAAGCCTCATCACTTTCAAAATATAGTTTGCTTTTCCGGACTCGGCAACTTGCCAGGCGGCTCGCTTGAAGGCATTCTGAAGATGGGAGCTTCGCATGGCGCACAATGAGCCGAAAAGACCGGATTCACTTCAGCGACAACTCGAATTAGCTCGTTTCGACCGGGCGCTCGAAGTTTCGGAAAGCCTGGCAACGCGCCGGGCGCTCCTCACGACGACCGAACTCGCGCGACTCAATCACATTCTGACCGGAAAAACAAACGATCCGTGGCGTCAAGGGCCGGTCACGATTACGCTGCCTTCCGGCGTCAAGGAAACTCTCGCGCTCCTCGCTGATCCGGTCGTTACAGCACGTGACAAATTGCACCGCGCAACCGAAACAGCTGAATCCGGAGCCGTCATCGAAGCGGCGGTCGAGATTTACGTGGCACTGGTGCTTGCGCATGTGTTCCAAGACGCGAACCGCCGGACAGCGGTACTCGCGAGCCACTATTTCATGCATCGTTATGGGATTCCCATCTCGGGATTCGCGCTCCACGAACTCGGACTGGGCGACTTGCGCGAGGAGGGCCAAATCGATATCCTCCGGGATACGATCCGACAAATGGCGAAATTCGCGCTGAAGCAAAGGTCGTAGGCTGACCTCGGCACACCAAGGAGGAATCTCTCAACGTGATCCTAAAAAACCTATTCGTCAAAAAACAGGAAACCGCAAAGCAGGAACGACCGTTCCATACGAGAGCGACACGCGTTCCGCTGAGCCAGCTCCATCGGATCAGCTTCCGGCAGACTGATCCGCCACTTGAGCCGTTCGCCCTGTCGAATATTTCGGCGTCGGGAGTGGGGTTTCTGCGCGGCTCAGTGCAGTGGCCGGAAGTCGGTTCCATCATTCAAGGCGAATTCACGATCAGCGAACAGAAATTCCCGATCGAGCTCAAGCTGGTTTACGTGACTCAGCAGGCAGCGGGTTGCCAGTTTCAGCCGCCGTTCGTCGAACTCGCGAAGGCAATCGCGAATTACCTCCAGGTCGAAATAGCCGCGCTCGAAATGACCTGCGTCCCGTCCCACACACTACAGGAGGAGCCCGACGGCACGCCTTGCTGGTTCTACGGGGAGAATAACTCCGAGCTCTATTACGTTCTCAACGGCGAGACCATTTTGCGCTTTCACGCCGTCTTTTTCGCGAATTACATCGAAGGTGGAAAAGGCGTTCCGCTGAAATTCGGCGTCGTCGTGAATGACCATCCAGAAGATAAACCGGCGCACAAAGGCGCCTCACTCATCCATTGGGAGTCACACTGGAATGAGGAACGGATGGACTCCGCGAAACGATTCCTCTGCCACATTCAGAAGCTGAAGAAAGAGCACCTGGACGCCCTGCTTGGCCTGCTTGGGCCCCATGGCCGGAACCCCGGGTAACCATCGGCGCTGAGCAGGCGTAGACCACTAATTCCAGGAAAACGTTGTTCCCGCCGGTATCGGCCCTTTCCCTGCACAGGGCGAAGCGGCAGGCATTGAGATACTCTTGGCGGTGAAATTGATGATCATGCCCGGATTTTCGAGAACCGTGGTTGAGTTTGGCGCAAAGCCGAAAATCGTGCCATTCCAACAGTTCTGCTCCTCGTGCAAAACAGCCGAGTTAAACACCGCATACGAACGGTTTTGTGTCGCGACATTTCCCCGCGCCGTGACATCCGAAGAACTGTTGATTGAAAGTCCGATATCACTATTCATCATCAGATTATTCAGAATTTGGACTTTCGGGGAATTTCGGACCTTAATGGCGGGACGGGTTTTGAGGGCGGTAGGACTCCCCACGATCACGTTGTTCTTAACCACGATGCTGCCGCTTGAACCATAGTTAGTCCAAATGCGAATCATTTCGGAATCAAGCGCATCGGCATTGGCAACGTCGATCAGCGTATTGCTCTCAATCGTAACATTCCCCTGAAATGAATAGTTCCCGAAATCCTGCACGATGATTCCGAGACCAGGAAGATTTTTAATCGTGTTGTTCCTTACCGTGATGGGATCCGTGCCATTCGCGGCTTTGGTCGCCCAGATCATGATTCCGGTCGTGGCACCTTTGAGTATCCTGCCATTTCCATCGATCGTGTTATTTTCAATCAGTTTGGCATGGCCTCCGGAATCGAGCGCAATCGGCGAAGAATCCATTGCGGTCCGGACATTGAGCATCGAAAACGAATTCCCGGAAATCACCCAATTGTCCGACTGAAAGATATGAACGGCGTAGCCCATATACGGTTCATTCGCGCCCCAGTTGTTGTAATCGAAAACCAACCGGTTGTGGCCTTTCCAATTCCAATCCTGAAAAACACTGTTCCGGACGCTCCCCGCGCTACTAGGCGGATTGGAACCGTTCGCATGGATGGCGTCTTCCACGATATCGTGAAAGAAAACATTCTCGATCAGCCACCCAGCTCCCTGCCAAATTGCGACGCCGAAATCAGCGTAAGCGATCTCGAAATCCCGAATCAACACATGAGCGCTAGCTGACCAACCGACTCCGTTTCGCTGCTCAATCTCTATCGCGTGAGACCCGGGATTGTGATCCAAATAGACGTAGGCTCTCGAATTGGCCGGATCGTTCCACCACTGCCAGTTGCTCACCAAATTGCCCTTCGCCGCAACGGTGATCGATCCAAACCCGTCGTGAAAAAGACCGCCAGGGTATTTCCCGAAGGAATCGAGCGACCATTTCACGCCTTGTGTATACCAAATATTGGGATTCTCCATAATCCAGTTGGAAGTACCGGTTTTGTCCACTGAACCCAGAATGACTGGCCTCCCATCGCTTTCAGGGCCATAGGCGGCGTAAACAATCGGATGCCCCTGAGTGCCTGAGCCGTTGGGCATCAAAGTTTCCCGCCACCTGCTGCCGCGTTTGAAAAGAACACACTCGTCCGGATTGAGCCGAACGCTATTCACTTTAGCTATGCTTTTCCACGGATTGAGCGCGCTCGATCCGGAATTACTGTCACTCCCATATTCGGAGTCCACGTAATACGAACGACTCATACAGCTGAATGTCGGCGTAAGCGTAGGCGTTGGCGTAGGCATAGGCGTTGGCGTAGGCGTTGGAACAACTCGGATCGAAATTTGTGCGCTTGACGCCCCGACGGAATTGGATGCAGTTATCGTATATGTAAGCGCACCTGCGATGATCGACGGTGCCCCAGAGAGCACACAGCCGCGCGAAAGCTGAATACCGGCGGGCAATGCCGGACTTGAGGTGCAACTGTTGATCGCCCCACCCGAATTCGCGGGAACAACCGAATCAAAATTACTGCCCACCACAAAAATATATGAACTCGGGTTGTACCCGATCAGCGGAGATTCTATCAGCCGTCGTTTCGCGGAAGCCTCTGTTGGGAGAGAGCCCTGGATGAGGAACACCAGCAGCAAAAGAAAAGCGCGGCAAAATACAGAACGAGACAACATAAACGTTCCCCCTACCCCGTCAGCGATTCCTATATTCATTATAGGATATCACCCCATCCCCATTCTGTATAGGTGCGCACGCGAGACCACAAAGCCAAACACATCCATTATTTCAAGCTGTTACCGAACGGCAAGAGGCTCAAACAAAGCTCGCTATTTATTCTTGTAATCATGTTCTTTGACAGAATGGCTCCCATCCGGAACCCCCTGAATGTATGAGAGCTCACGGGAACTGGAATAGGTTCGAGTGGTTTGCCATGGACGGCTCTATAGGCGCATGGATGCGCCAAGCCACTCCGAATCTATTCCAGTACCCGCATCAGCTCTCATATATTGAGCTAATCCGCACTTATTTGTGGGAGATTCAGACGCCCTCAGGGCAGCTCAGTGCGGTTCACGATCTCGGCCAGAGCCGCGCCAACGCGGTCCTGCGCGGCACGCGCGACGTCCTTGTTCTCCGCAGTAGTCTTGGTTAACACAACAAACGGGACGAAATCGACGATTGCCCCTCCGGCTCCGGTTTTCGGAACAAAACCCGAAAGATTGTAGACGCCTCGAAGAGATCCCGTCTTCGCGCGAAGAACTCCCTGCGCGGGCGTCCCCTGCATGCGATTCTTAAGCGTTCCGTCGATTCCGGCGATCGGAAGCGAGTCCCAAAGAGCGGGAAACTCCGGTCTTCGTTTCGAGTCCTCCAACAGCGTCATCACGACTTGCGTCGTGACCTGATTCGATCGTGAAACTCCGGACCCGTCCCACAACGTCACCTGTTCCGAGAAAAACCCCGGCCGAGCGGGAATCCCGAGACTCGCGGCCTGAACCGCGCCAATTCCCTTGACCCACTCCCGGAGAACACCCTGCCCCGCGGCGACCAGGTCATCTTTGGGATCGCCCTCCCGCTGTCCCATGACTTTGAAGAGAGCATCGCCGATGACGTTCAGGCTGAGCTTCATGAACGGTTTTAACAGCTCGGCCGTGCTCGGGGAATAGAACTCCAGAACGTGCCATTCAGAATCACTGCTGACGGGCGCCGCCGAAAACCGGATCCCCTTCTCCTTCAGGGCGCTCAAAAGAAGATTTCGAACCCAGGCCTTGGTATCGTGTACCGGCAGCACGAATTGTCGCGGGCTGCTGCCTTTTGCCCACGTCCCACTCACGACAAAGCTCTTGGCCACGGACGTACGCTGGTTTGCCGCGCTCACATGAAGCGAAGTCCAGCCCCCCTCACGGATCTTGAGTTCAACCGGGATCGGCACACCCTCTTCAGCCCAGAAAGCGCGATTCGACGCGGTCACGACCAATGTCGCGCAGTTGATATTCATGTTGAAAGCCTGGGCGAGCGCGCCGTAGCAGGCAGTAATATCCTCCGGACTCCAGCCCTCCGGATACCGAAGCTGATCCCAGCGAGGATCCCCAGCAATGACAGAGATCTCTCCCCGAATTTCAAAAACGCCTTCATCGACCAGCGCAGCCGCGATCTGGTCAACGCGCGTCCGGAGATCCTCACCATGTTCGATCATGCCCCAGGACGGGTCTCCGTTTCCGATCAAGGTGAGTTCAGTGATCTCCTTGGTCCGGCCGCGCTCTACTCTCTTCCACTGTACCCGAGTCGGAATACGATAATCCGGCCCAAGAATCTGAAGAGCAGCCTGCGAGGTGAAAAGTTTGGCGTTCGATGCCGGCGCGAAGACGGTCGTGGGATTTCGAACGTACGGCGAAGGCCCGGAAATCCGAACTCCGAATAGAATGGCCCCGCCCTGCTCACCTCCCGGACTGCCGGGTCCATTAATGATTTGGTCCCAATTCGGCCCGCCCCGCGCCGTGAATGGATTCAAAACTTCCGGAACCGTGATCTCCACGTCTTCAGCGGACTCAAGAAAACTGACATCAGCCAAGCTCGTCGGCCCGGGAAAAAACGCGAACAGCAACAGAGCAAGAGAGGAGGTTGCCTTCATCACCCGCCCACTATCTCCGAAGGCGCTACGTTAGTCCAGAGGCGCCGCGGGACGCGGGCTCCCGGTTTTGCCAGTTTTTAACGATCGATTGCGGTACTTCAAAAACAATAAATCCCGCTCTTTCTGCGGTACGGGATAGATCACGATTCCCGTAATTCTGCGTGCCTTTTCGAGGGCTTGCGCTTCATGCTTCCAGAAGCGCTTCAGGGCATCGATACCGTCCTGGATTTCAGCGGCGATACTCCGGGCACCTGCGTTCTCGAGAAGGGCCAGGATCAGCTCTTCCATCGCTCGATTGGATTGTCCCCGAAAGAACTGATCCCAGAGTTCCACCCACCCTGAAGGGATCTGACGAAACCCAACAACGTAGGAATACCGCTTGCCCGGATCGGTCCCGAGCTGCCCTTTCGGAATCGCGTGACCGACATAACGCAACAATCGCACCAGGGCAAAAAACGCGTCTCTCGTGATCTCGCGTGATCGATACGCGCCGTGAAAGCGAAACTCCGGATACTGTTCCGGCAACGTGGAAAGACAGAAAAGAAGTCTCCCGGTTCCGGCTTCAGCGATTCCGATCATGGGATAAAGAAAAGAAAACGCGCCCGCGACATTCCAGCGAGGCTTGAGTTCCTGGATCAGCCGTGTCTCAAGCAAAACCGCGTCAAGATCCGTCGCACAGGTCTCGAAGACGATCCGGCTGGCGCTTTTCAGAATCGCAAGCATTTTGCGATCACGCTTGCAGCGCTTCGCGTTCCTATACTGCCCGAGCCTGCGGCGCAAATTTTTGGCTTTACCGACGTAGACGACTTTCTCATCCTGATTCAGCATCCGGTAAACACCGGGCACGGTGGGCAGGCTTTCGAAAAAACCCGCTCCGAACTTACGGTCGAAGGAGTTCACTACTCGCCCCTCTTCCTCGCTTCCTTTTGCGCCTTAATGGCGGCCTTCACGCGATCCATGTCAACGGCTTCGGCGAAAACGCCGTACATAGTCCCGATACTCGCATCGCGGTACCTACCATATTCCATCAAGTGCCAGACCACGTGTCGCCTCGTTCCCGAGGACATCATCACTTTCCCGATCGGGCGCGTGATCGTCGTGCTGTTCACGAAGTTCAAGGCAAAATCAATCAGGCGCCGGTCCGTCGACGAGGTCACGACAATTCCGGACTGGATCAACCGCTGAACAAAATCCTTCGCCCGGGAATAGCCACAATCGAGCTCATCATCGCCCTTGATGAGCTTCCAGGTGAGAAGGAGGTCCCCATCCATGTCACAACTGTCGAGCAAGCCCTCCATTGCGCTGAGAACGATCGTCATCACGTCGAGATCGCTGACATTGATCATCCCGGGGTTTCGTTGAGAATCGGGGAGCACGCCGTCAAGCGCGATGCCACAGGAGCGTTCGAAGCCGAACTTTCGACAACTCTCGAAAGTCCGCGGAAAGTGGCGGGCAACCAACCGCGGAAGAACCGCGACGAAATCGTCCCGGCTGATGAGATACTGCTCGACCCCTTTTTTATCAAAAATCGAGATCTGTTTGCCGGTCAGAAATTCAAGATACGCATTCCTGTAATCGCTCAAGGAATCCATCAGCGTGATCACCGCCGTGACCGCCATCTGATCGAGAAAAAGCGAACTCGTCGGCATGATATTCGTGATATTGGCCAGGAGACCTTTCACGGCTGATTCGAAATCCTTCCGATCCTCCTTGGTTCGAAGGACCAGGACGTCGTTGGTCATCGTGATCAGCTTGGCCAGGCCTTTCAGGTTAAAGCTGCGCTGCATCTCCCGAATCGTCGTTTCTTCCTCGAACGGGAGCCCGTTCATCTTGCGCAAAATATTCACGACGAAGCTATGAATCACCTCGTAGGCCTGGAGCCCGCTTCGGATCAAATCCATCATGTCGTCTGAGCCGCTGTTCAAGTCAGCGGAAATAACGTTCGGCCGCTGCAGAGGAACCGGAACCGGAGGCCCCACGCCATCCGGCGTGTCGTCAGGCCGGGTCGCCCCGAGGTCTTCGACCGAATATTCAGCAGCTTCCCTTTCTGCCTCTTCGCTATGTGTTTTACCGAAGGCGTCGATGATTCGTCCCGACAGAGTATGAAAGAACATCAATCGGGCGAAGCGTCCGCCGTCGAACGGCGTCACTCGTGTTCCGAAGTTCGGGTTTTTGACCTTCATCGCGAGTTTTATTGCTCGTGATCTGCCGAACAAATCAGGCGTCACGTCAAGCCGGCACGTGCCCCAGGACTGAGCTTCCGGGTTCAGACAGTTCTTGTGATGGACCGCCTCAACGAAAACCGGCAGGCCATCCAGGAGATACGTGTGGTACTGTCGCATGATCCTGAAAATCCCAGAGAACGATGAGGGGTGAATGAACTTGCCGTTTGAATCCTTGTTGAACCGGGTCACCAGGTCCATTTTTTCAATCAGGTCGTTGGGCGGATTCACGCCCATTCTCCTGCTCAGCTGAATCAACCCGGCGATCGAAACCGGGGCGAGTGCCGGGTTCCGGAACCAGGTCTCGAACCGCTCTCCAAGAAGCCGCATCGATTCCTTGATCTTTTCGACGCTTTCGAAGGAGACATTCTCAACCGGGTTCATCGTGAATTCGAACCAGGGAGCGCCCGCCTCGAAGTGATCGGTCAGGGCTACCAGGCAAGCGCCGATTTCACGGGTATTCCAAGTGTCGCGCGCGGAAAAATTAGGGCAGATCGCGTTCAGGAAATTGATTCCGACCTGAGCCGCCGGCACGAGCGCACTCCTGAAATCCCGGTCCTTGATTTCGAAAACGGCGAGGATCACCTCGCCGAGTTCATCCGAATCCATGCTCCAGTTCATCTCCCGCAAGAGTTCGGAAGCGACTTTCGCCGCCGTTTTCAGATCGGAATACGTGATCGGATTCGTGGTGGCCGTGTATTTGAGGTAGAGCGCCCGGACACTCTCGCGGTGCTTTCGGACGAGGGAAACCCAGCTGTCGACCCTCTCCTTGCTGAGCGAGGATTTGATCCCGAGCAATTCCTTGACGCCAAATACATTGTGCAGGCTTCGATCGACGTTCGGCCCGATCTTCAGGAGACCTTTCCGGACCAGGATCGAAATTTCCTGGTCATTTAAAACGTTCTTCTGCTTACCGACGACTTGCGTCCAGAGGTCGTTCAGCTGGGTCGCAAGACACTCAAAAGCGGCGCTTGATTCCTCTGCCGTACCCTTCACTATTTGAATGGCCGGGGGGCATTCCGCGCCGCTCGCCATTTCGATTACGCCGGGTTTTACGGATTCCTCACCCCACCACTTCTTAAGTCCGCAGCCGCTGGCCAGAAGCGAGGAAGAAACGAGAAAGGCTGTCGCAATCATCGGCATGCGCTGCTGCTTTACCATTGGTAACGTACTCCCGTCGTAATCGAGTCCAAAGAACGCCATTGCCCGTAGTAACTCTGATCCCGGCCTGCGATCAGATTGGCTGAGGCATAAAGAACGAATTGCGGATCAGGTTGGTACTGGAGCAGCGGGCGCACCCAGTCCCCCTCCCGTCCTTGCGTGAAATGATGTTCGATTCGAAGTGAAGGCCGGAGTCTCGCGCGGAATAGTTTCGTGCTCAGCTCCGTCCAGAAGAGATCTCGGCCGTAAACGGGAGACTCGACGACCGGACCGCTCGGGGCCGGCTTCGCGACAGTTTCGACCGACTGCAAAGCACCGGCCCTCAGAAAGGACCAGGGTTGAACTTCGGCTGAAAGCGAAAGGCGCCCCGAGTTCTTTTCGTAAGCGGCCTCGAGAATCGCGGGATCTTTACCGGGAGCGGTCCACCGGCTCGCGATGAACACTTCACGCGGAAATTTGGGCACGACGGTCGCCAGCGCGTTCAACTCGTCACTCGCGTCGTCCGGTTTTGCGTACCCGGCCGCGTCGGGCTGCGCCGAAGGAATCGGTGCCGACCAAGTCATCAGCTGAAAAGAACCGATCGTGCTATTCAGGCCGAGACTGAGAAAAGTCTGCACCTGAAAAACGATCTTCTGGATATCTCCGGTATCCAGGCGATACCGCATCGGCAGCAGAGTCCCATTCGTGTTCAGGTATGCGGGAGGAAGCCGCGCGAATCTCGAACCGTTGGCCTTCTCTTGCTCCGAAAGGTCGAGCCTGGGCCCGAATGAGGGCAGGAAAAGGGGGGAAATCGCGACCGTAAACCTCACTTTTTGAAGATCGCCGCTCCAGCCCGCCCCGAACCATCCGACCACACGTGGTTCAAGAGCATTGGACTGATTCTGAACCCAGTTGTTCCCGATCGCTCCTGTCGAATGAACAGGAATTTTCATCCCGTCTTCGTCGAGAGGATGAACGCGTCCCAGCCAAAAATGTCCCCTCGAACGGGTCGGTAACCGCCAGGCCATCAGGGGGATATCAAAGCTTTTGTCGCCTTCTTTCCCGCTCTCAATGAAGGAATCGAAATGCAATTGGCCGTAAGGAAGATCGGAATTCTTGAGCAGGTCCTCGGATTTCCAAGACAGGAAAAAGTCGAGCCGGGAACTCACGGTCGGCTCAAGGGCATATTGCTGAGCGCCAATGGATATCCCCTCGTCCGGAATGGCGGCAAAGGCGATCGGGCAAAGCAGCATCACGGCCGCTAAAAGTGCCGGAACACGAACGCACCGCGACCATTCTCTTTGAGTTGCGATTCTGCTTCCACGACTGCAACTGTAACCACTCATCGCGAACCTTCCGGCGATGGTTATAGATTTGTGGACCAGAAAAGTCAAGTACTAGCGAATGCTAATTTCTTTTTCGCAATTTGGTGAATTCTTAATCGCCAAGTCTAGGTACGATTGTGAAATCCTAATGTAACAGCCCGTTTTTCTTGAGCTATCTCTACTTGCCTTAATTGGTCCGAGAATCTACAATAGAATCATCACCTCTCCGCAACCCGGTAGTGCATAACATCCAAATCAATCCATCTTACGTGAAGGGCGTAGGTCGCACCGTGTTTTTTTTGGAAACAAGCGCAACCCGATTGAGACAAGTACGTATGTACCCTTGGGGGTTTATATGAAAAACTATTCCGTTTTGCTTCTGATCTGCGCCTCTGCACTGGTTTCGCTCGCGTCTCCTTCTTACGCGGACGTTATCTTCGAAGAAACTTTCGACCAACAGGCCGACTGGAACGTCACTGGCGCCCTCAATAAAGATTGCGGCACAAACTGCACGGATGCGCCCCCAAATTGGAATAACTATTACTCGATTCCGGCCGTCGGCAATCTCGCAACCACCATCCAG
>Ga0208375_1001194_pt1 | contig 30870 bp, 19 predicted proteins | sample RifOxyD1_FD_184038 | JGI IMG/M metagenome (GOLD analysis project Ga0208375, IMG submission 184038) | Soil microbial communities from Rifle, Colorado - Rifle Oxygen_injection D1 (SPAdes) | ecosystem: Environmental > Terrestrial > Deep subsurface > Rock core/Sediment | place: Rifle, Colorado...
ATCAAGCCGGTCTGGGCGAATGCCGCCGCCACCGCGACAGGCAGCGCCCCGGTCCTCCAGGGTACGGAGTTTGACCTCGTGATCGCGGAAACGCCAGTCAACTTCACCGGCACGCCGCGCATGGCGACGACCATCAACGGATCGATTCCTGGGCCAACGCTGCGCTGGCGGGAGGGCGATACCGTGACCATCCGCGTCACCAACCGGCTCCCTGTGGACACCTCTATTCACTGGCACGGCATTCTCTTGCCATTCGAGATGGACGGGGTGCCGGGAATCAGCTTCAAGGGCATCCCGCCAGGAGAAACCTTCACCTACCGCTTCAAGGTGGAGCAGACCGGCACCTACTGGTACCACTCGCACTCCGGCATGCAGGAGCAGACCGGCATGTACGGCGCCATCGTCATCGAAGCGGCCGGCGGCGAGACGATTCAGGCGGATCGCGACTACGTCGTGCAGCTGTCGGACTGGACCGACGAAGATCCGATGCGCGTCTTCGCCAAGCTCAAGATGCAAAGCGACTACTACAATTTCAATCAGCCAACGGTCGTCGATTTCTTTCGCGACGTCTCGCGCGACGGATACAAGGCAGCGTTCGACAAGCGCAAGATGTGGAACGAGATGCGCATGAACCCGACCGATCTGGCCGACATCTCGGCATACACCTACACCTATCTCGTTAACGGCACCACCCCGGCCGGTAACTGGACCGGGCTGTTCCGCCCGGGCGAGCGCGTGCGGCTGCGTTTGATCAACTCCGGCGCGATGACGTTCTTCGACGTGCGCATTCCAGGGCTGAAGATGACCGTGGTGCAGGCCGACGGCCAGGACGTCGAGCCGGTGACGGTGGATGAGATCCGCATCGGGGTGGCCGAAACCTACGACGTGATCGTCACCCCCAGGGATGACGCCTACACGATCTTCGCGCAGTCGATGGATCGCACCGGCTTCGCGCGCGGCACGCTTGCTACCCGTCAGGGGCTGGCTGCCACGGTACCGGAACCGGACAAGCCCGAATGGTTGACCATGGCTGACATGATGGGCGACATAGGCGGCGGCATGGCCGGTATGGAACACGGTAGTTCCGGCGGCATGAACGGGATGGCCGGCATGAGCGGCATGGATCACGGGGCAATGGCCATGGACCACAGCAAGCACGCCATGCCAGACGGAATGGCCATCGGCGGAAAACTGGCCAAGCCGAGTACGCAGGCGCGCCACGCGAAAACCGAATATGGCCCGAGCACCGACATGCGGGTGGATATGGCGCGCACCAATCTGGATGACCCCGGGATTGGCCTACGCAACAACGGCCGCCGCGTGCTGACCTACGCCGATCTCCACACGATAGGCGGGCCGATCGATCCGCGCGGTGCGGAGCGCGAGATCGAGCTGCATCTGACCGGCAACATGGAGCGATATGCCTGGTCGCTCGACGGACTCGAGTTCGGGAAATCCACGCCTGTGCATTTCCGGTATGGCGAACGGGTGCGCATCATTCTCCACAACGACACCATGATGACCCACCCCATGCACATGCACGGGATGTGGAGCGAACTGGAAAGCCCGGATGGGCAGTTCCTGGCGCGCAAGCACACCATCAACGTGCAGCCGGCACAGCGTGTCAGCTTCCTGGTCAGCGCGGACGCCCTCGGCCGCTGGGCCTGGCACTGCCACCTGCTCCTGCATATGGATGCGGGCATGTTCCGTCAAGTGGTGGTGGCGTGAGCGCCGACAGCAACGAGAGGAATATGAAGATGACAAACAAGCGAATGAATGTACTTGCAATGGCAATCATCGGCCTTGGAGTGACGCCTGTCTGGGCGCAAACCAGTCCCGCCGCCGAGACGATGGATCATGCTCAGCATCAGGGTTTGCCATCCCCTGACGCGGTCCAGCCCCCGGCGGCCCAGGATGCGATGCCGGCAATGGACCACAGCGGTATGAAACCGGAAAAGACGCAAACCGCCGTTGAAATGCCGGGCATGGATCATGGCAACCCGTCAGCACCGCAGCAGGGTACGGCGGCAATGGATCATGGCGAAATGAACATGCAGGGGGGGGCTGCCCCGCCCGACGCACGCGACCCGCATGCCTACTCGGGTGGCTACACCCTAGACAGCGGTAAATACGCCCTCCCTGGACCTCGCCAGCTTCGTCTTGCCGATGAGCACAGCTTCGGCAGCCTGCTGGTTGACCGTCTGGAGCGCGTGGACACGCGCGAGGGGAATGCCATCGCCTACGAAGCCCAGGCCTGGTTCGGGCGCAACTACGACCGGCTGGTCATCAAGGCGGAAGGCGATTATGACAAGGGCAAGCTGCAGGAAGCCCGCACCGAGCTGCTCTGGGGTCATGCCATTGCCACGTTTTGGGATACGCAGCTGGGCGTGCGCTACGACAGCGGCGTGGGCCCCGATCGCGGCTGGCTGGCCTTCGGTGTGCAGGGCCTCGCACCCTACTGGTTCGAGGTCGATGCGGCGGCCTATGTCGGCGACAACGGAAGAACCGCGTTCCGCCTGGGTGCGGAATACGAGTTGCTGCTCACGCAGAAGCTTGTCTTGCAGCCGCGCCTAGAAATCAACGCCTACGGAAAAAGTGACGAGGCCCTGGGTATCGGCAGCGGTCTTTCCGACGGCGTGGCGGGCCTGCGTCTGAGATACGAATTCACACGCCAGTTCGCACCCTATATAGGCGTGGAACGCGTCGAGAAATTCGGCAAGACCGCCGATCTGGCCCGCGCTGCGGGCGAAAAAACGGATGAAACACGCTGGGTTGCCGGCGTGCGTTTCTGGTTCTGATGTATTGCAACGACGATCGAATCACTCAACCCATTAGGAGCAACTTTATGAAACTGAAGACACTGTCAATTCTGATTTTTGGTGTGCTACCGGCTATTGCCCTGGCAGCGGGGGAGCACGACATGGATGGCCACAAGATGATGCCAGGCGGCCATGACATGTCGGCCATGGAGAAGACAGCACCTCCGTCGATGATGGGCAAGCCAGGTGACTCGGCCAAGGTGGACCGCACCATCGAAGTCACCATGGACGATGCCATGCGATTCACGCCGGACAATATCAGCGTCAAGGCCGGCGAGACCGTCCGCTTCTTCGTCAGGAATGCCGGCAAGATTCCGCATGAAATGGTGATCGGCAGCCTGGACGATCTCAAGGCGCACGCCGACATGATGCGCAAGATGCCCGGCATGGAGCATGCCGATCCCAACATGATCACGCTGAAGGCCGGCCAGCGCGGCGGGATCGTCTGGCAGTTCGACAAGGCGGGGACCGTGGATTTTGCCTGCTTGATCCCTGGTCATATGGAGGCCGGCATGATGGGCAAGGTGATGGTCGAGTGACGGCTTGAAATGCCTGGCGATATCATCCACCGGCGGGCGGATAGCGGCCCTGAACATCGGGCTGCACAGAGGGGCAAGCCTCAACCCAGCCGATGTTTCAACGCTTCCAGATCGACCAGGCTGCAACTGATTTTTCGCGTTGTCAGGCAGTCGGTATCGCCAGGTTTGTGTTCGAACGAACACTGCCGCGCCTGAAGCATCTCCCAATCCTCTGAGCTGTAAGCATTGGGCGGCAGGTTAGGCGGGTAGTACACGCAGCTGAAGCAAAGATCTTCAGTCTCAACACTGTTTTCAAACATGGAATGTCCTGTTTATATCGGTTGAAACAGGCTCTATCACCGCTTTATTCAAGCCATAACAAGGGGTATTTACGGGATGGCAAGGCCGATGGCAGTAATCTCATGAGCATTCCCCAAAGGCCAAGGTTCTCCACAGAGCGCCTATCACCGGACGAAGATGACACAAATGTAATCCATTTGTCAGGTTGATGTGGCGAACCCCATTCCATACTGATCTCAATCGTGAATAAAGGCCTCGTATGAAAAACGTTGTTGCCACTCTTCTCATCGCCAGTCTGGCCCAGGCGGGTTGGGCTGCTCCGGCAACCCCGGTGATTGATGTCTACAAGAGTCCGACTTGCGGGTGCTGCAACAAGTGGATCGATCACCTCAAGGCCAATGGCTTTGGCGTCAGAAGTTACGACACCGACAATGTGGCGCAACACAAAGCTCGCCTTGGCGTGCCACCCAGTTACGGATCCTGCCATACCGCAGAGGTTGGCGGATATGTGATCGAGGGCCACGTCCCAGCCAGGGAAATCAATCGCCTGCTCAAGGAAAAGCCCCAAGCCCGCGGGTTGGTGGTGCCGGCCATGCCGGTCGGGTCGCCTGGCATGGAAGCAGAGGGCCGCAAGGATCCCTACAAAGTGTTTCTCGTGAACCGGAATGGGTCTACCCGGACTTACGTCCAATATTGAAAAGCGTGCACATGAAGTCTATTTTGAATAATTTGGTCCTTGGCCTGAGTTTGGCCCTCGTACTGCCTGCCTGGGCCGATACGCACCACCCAAGCCACGCCGGCGCTGCAAACCACGCCGCCATGCTCACCGAAGGCGTGGTGAAAAAAGTGGACAAAGCCCAAGGCAAGCTCACCCTCAAACATGGTCCTTTGGAGAACCTCGACATGCCCGGCATGACCATGGTTTTTCGCGTCCAGGACGCCAGTTGGCTCGACCGGGTAAAGCCCGGCGACACCATCCGGTTCCTCGCTGACAGGGTGGATGGCGTATTCACTGTGACCACGCTCGAAGTCGTCAACCCTTAATTTTCATTTTCCCTATGCAAAGGAGTTAACCATGAAACGCCACGCACTATTTGCCGCCCTGATGCTGTCCGCTCTGGCTATGCAGCCTGTACTCGCCGTTGACGCGCACCACCCTGACCAGAAAGCCGGCGCGACGGCGCCCGCCGCCGATCAGACGATTCAAAAGATGCAAGCCAATACCAAGCGAATGCAAAGTCAGCTGGAACAGATGGCTAAGTCAAAGGACCCGATTCAGCGCCAGAAACTGATGCAGGAACATATGCAGACCATGCAGGAAAACATGATGGCGGGGAAAAGCATGATGGGCGGCATGATGGACTGTCCGATGATGAAGGACGGAATGATGGGTGGTGGCATGGACATGATGGGGGGCAAAGGTGGCATGGCAGGACAGGACGACATGATGAAAAGGCGCATGGACATGATGGAAAAGCGCATGGACATGATGCAGAAGAATATGGGTATGCCTCAGAGCAGCCCCGAGAAACCGGTCAAGTGAGCGAGGTTCAGGGCGCCGGACAAATGAGGCTGGGGCATGCTTGGCTTTGAACATTACGGCATGGGGTGGGGGATGGTCCTGGTCTGGCTCATACCTATCCTGCTGATCGCCCTGATCGCCCTGGTCGTCCGCAACGTCATCAGTGACCGGAATGGAAAACCCGAGAACACGTCTCTGGACATCCTGGAAGCACGTTATGCGCGCGGTGAAATCGATCGGGATGAGTTCCTGAAACGGCGCGCCGATCTGACGGAGTAAAGCCGTGACTATCCGCTGATCCAATGATCGTCGAGAGTGCTGCCCGGCCAAACAAAGGAGGAAGTATGAAGTCTGTTTCGAACGTACTTTGGGCACTGACTATTACCATTGCCGCGGCGACCACCACACTTGCTGGGCATGCAGGTCCGTTGCCCATGCCCCCGAGCTTCACTGATGAGCTGGCACCAGAGGCGGTTTTGCGCACCTACCCCCTCGGCGTCATCACCAAACAAGCCGCCTTCAGCCACCACGGTAAAGCTGTCCGTACCCTGATCCTGCCCAACGGCAAGGAAGGCTGGGTGTATGAAGTGGGTGGCAAGCAAGCCCAAACCTATCAGCATCCCAATCCCACAAAGGAAAGGCATACCGTCTACGAAACCGGGCCGGGCAATGGTGTGCGCCTCTACACTCTGGAGTTCGACGATAAAGGCGTGGTAATTGACGTGCTTTACAACGAGCAGGGACGACACGATGGCCTCACTGCCGTGCAGGCACAGCGCAAGGTCCGCGGCGAGGGCACTCTCAAGGGCGAGGATCACGGCGTTAAATGACAGAGGCCTTGACTCCGCACGTTGTACTTGCCGCCGCTAGCCGAGGCCGATCTCCGGCAGTCCGCTCGCCTTAACAAAGGGAGGCTGAATCATGGACAAGCTGAATCCCTGGCGCGTCGGCGGTGCAGTGGCAATGACGGCGGCAATCATCAATCTGGTGTGTGTGGTAGCGGTCTATCTGTTCCCGGAAGGGACGGTCAACTTTGTGAACGCCTCGGTTCACGGCTGGACTGTCCATACTCAGGAGCGACAAGCCATGGACGTTGGGTGGGCTTGCCTATGGCCTGTTCGGCGTCAGCTTGACCGGGTTCCTGAGCGGCGCACTGCTCGTCTACAGTTAGCCAGTAATACACGCTTATCCGCTTCATGTGCGCCAGCACACATACATAAACCCCCTCGATGTCGTGGCGCTCCTCAAACTGTCCAAGGCCACCTACGGCAAGATGATCCAGAACCTGGTTTGGGCGACCGGCTATAACGCGTTCGCCATCCCTCTGGCAGGCGGCGCAATGTACGCCTGGGGCGTGCTGCTCTCCCCCGCACTGGGCGCGGCGCTGATGGCCGCCAGTACCGTGATTGTCGCCATCAATGCTCGCCTGCTCCGCATATCCCGAGGTTCCGATACAACTGCGGCGATGCCGGTAGGCAAGAAAGGCGGCGACCCTCAACAACAGATCGCCAAGCGAGCCTATGACCTGTATGAGCAGCATGGCCACCAGAAGGGCCACGAGAAACAAGACTGGCTGCAGGCAGAGCAGGAAATACAGAGAGATGATCGCGACAAAGATTGAATACGCGCTATCGAATTCTTGCGTAACGATACGCGGCAATCCCTATAAACAGGAGGTAATGATCATGATGCAAGGTAACTGGATGGGTGGCTGGGAAACCGGCTATATGAGCGGGTGGGGCGGATTATGGATGGTGCTGATCGTGGTCCTGGTCATTGCCGGGATTGTTGTGATCATGCGTAAAAAGTAATGACCATGATTTAAATGCTTTAGCTCGGCTTTATCTCACCACCTTGTCACACCCCATACACACTGGCGGCCCCGCTCACAGGTCAAAGGGGTCAGCTTCGGAATTAAATTAACCGCGAACTCCCAACACATCATAGCTGGAAGCCAGATAGCGTTTACTTACGGATGACCGCAACCAATGAACAGAAATTCGATGAACATGCCTCGATTGTCTCCTCCGGGTCGGGAGCGCGAGTTCGCTGTCTTGGAAAGCTGCCGTTCAGCGTGAACGTCGAATCGGTGGCCGGTAAGTGGCGCATAGCGGACCCGGTTAGTGCGGTATGCCACCGGCAGCTCTGGCCGAGGAGGCGACGCCGGCCCGGCGCATCACAACTGGCAGGTACTCGGCCAAATGAGACATTGGCCTTTTGATTGGCCGTGTCGGCTGTACTTGCAAAACCGGTCATTGGCTCGACTCGTTTCAAACCCGCAACCCGTTCCAATTTCAACCCGCCATTTCTGCGGGTTGGGGTGGCAGTCATCATTCTGTCATTCACTCAGTCGAGCATGACGCCGTCCTCAACGTCGGCTCGCCACCATGCCGCTACTCGCGCACAACGATTTGCCCTATCTGCCCGACGGCTTGTGCGACATTGAGCCGCCGCGGATGCCGTATCCCATGTGGCTCTCGTTGGCGCTCTTTCTCGGCATATTCGCCGTGCTGCAATGGGCGTGGAGCGAATCACGCGACACCTGGGTCGAGCGGCTGGTGATTCATGAAGTCACGGTCAAGCCCGCCGCCGCACTGGTTCAGCTCATCACCCCCGAAGCGAACGCCAAACCCGTCGCCGCCAGCATCAAGGCCCCCGGCGGCGGGCTCAACATCCTCAACGGCTGCGAAGGCACCGAAGTTATGTTCCTGCTCATTGCCGCCTTTGCCGCCGTGAGCTTGGGCTGGCGGCAAAGGCTTGTCGGGCTGGCACTGGGGTTGATCCTGGTCTTTGCTCTCAACCAGGCACGCATCCTCGCCCTGTTCTATGCCTTCCGCAATGATCGCAGCCTGTTCGACCTGCTGCACACCACCGTCCTGCCCGCCGTTCTGATCGCCACGGTCGCCCTATATTTTTATGCCGTCCTCCACCGCAGCCGCCTGGCCTAGCCCGGGCCGCTTCGCGCTGGTGCTCATCCTTGGTTTCGCACTGACGCTGGCCGCCGCCTGGATGTGGGGCGCAACGCTGATCGAAGCCATCCTGCCCGCTACACGCATCGTCCTGGGCTGGATCGACGACCGCTTCGGAATAGTCTTTCTTGGCGTCGAGCACAACTGGCAGGACACTGTGGTGCGGCTGCGGGTCTCACCGGTGGAAATGTTCGTGATGGGCGGTCAGGTCATCAATGCCAGCAATACGCACTGGCTGGAAGTCACCACCACCAGCGGCGCCATGCTGCAAAGCCTGGTGATTGCCCCGGCTATCGCTCTCGCGTTGCCTGGCTCGGTGTTGACGCGAATTTCCGCCTTTGCACTCGCCGCGTTACTGGCTTTCGGCTTCATGCTCCTAGACCTACCCCTCACCCTGTTTGCGTTTACCTGGGACATGCTGATCGACGGCCTGGAGCCGGATCGCTTCTCGCCGCTAATGATGTGGCACGAGTTCCTGCACGCGGGCGGCAGGCTCGGGATCGCGGTGGCGCTGGGGGTGGCGGGTTGGAGTTTGGCTACACGCAAAGCCGCATGAACCTGTCTGGTTCATAAATTTCAAATTCTGTCTATACAACTTTAGTTTAAGAGCCGGATAGCTCATAAATACGCTGGATGAACCTGAGGTAACTGACACACTCATTCCGTAGCCTTCTCCCTGTCCAGCCCTTGGGAGAAGGCTCGTGAACCAACAACAAATCGCCGCGCTATTGCTTGCACTGACCGTGAGTTCATCGGTCCATGCGACTGACGATGACGCTCGCGCCAAAGGAATCAAGTGGCTGGTGCAAACCCAGAAGGGCGATGGGTCATTTGTTGGCTTGCAGGGTCTGGAAGTGCAGTCCACCTCGGCAGCGGTGGAAGCAATGCTCGCGGCGGGGATGACACGTTCCCCACAATATGCGCGTGCACTCACCTGGCTGTCCAACGCACCGGGAGGCAGCCTGGATTCGCGTGCGTGGCAGGTTGCCGCGCTGGCAGCGGCGGGACGTGATGCCAAAGCCATTGCAGGCATGATCCGTGACGAGCGCAACACCACGGTTGCGAAGGCCGGCACCCTTCAGTACATCAGCGGCGCCACCTACACGACTTGGGGGGCATACCCGGGCTACGGCGCAGGCTCGCTGGATACTGCCCTCGGTTATGGCGCGCTGCGTAGCGCGGCTGTGTCATATACGAATGACACCCTGGATATGACGGCCACGGCCTTGTGCATTATTCTGCCTGCGCAACTTGCCAGTTCGCCATGGAGCGGGGCATGGCCTCATGCGCTGCCGCAAAACGGCCAGCCATCGCATGCCGCGACCGGCTCGCTGGCGGCTACCGCGATCATGCTCTTCGAACTCAAGAAGCAGCGTCAGGCCGCGCGCTTCCAGTCGATAAGCGCTTGCGGAAAATCGTCCCCAGGAACGATCGACACCGCCATGACCAGCGCAAAGACCTGGCTCATTGCCCAGGCCAACGGCGACGGCGGCTTCGCCGAACGCAATCCGCAAACCACCAATCTTGAAGCTTCCGCGCCGGTGACCACGGCCATGGCGATCCGTGCGCTGGCACTGTTCGCCGCGGAAGGCGACACCGCTGCCGGCACCGCGATCGCGAACGCCCGCACCTGGCTGGACGCCCAGCAAAACACCGACGGCAGCTGGCGCGGCGATCCATTCGTCACCGCCCGCGTCGTGGCCGCGCTGCCTGCCGCTGCGGGGGCGCAGCTCACCGACAGCGATCAGGATGGCCTCACCGATGTGGTGGAACAGCAGCTTGGAACCCAGACTCTGGTTGCTGACGCGCAGAGCCAACTCGATCCGAATGCCAATTCCGTGCCGGGGCTTACCGCGACCTCGTTCAGCGTTGCTGCCAACCTCAACGAAGCATTCAGCTACACCGTTTCCGCTTCGGGAGGCAACGGCCCGTTCGCCTTTGCACTCTTAAACGGCGCCTTGCCACCAGGGCTCACGATGGCGGCCAACGGCCTGATATCCGGTTCGCCTTCAGCATCGGGCAGCTATGCCTTCGATTACGAAGTCACTGACGCGGCCAGCACCAAAACCCTGGTCATTGGCCGCATTGATGTGGCGGAGGTGTCATTACCCTCCGATGGCGATGTTCCATTGCCCGCCTGGGCCCTGGTAGCGCTGGGGGCGGGGCTCCTCGGCGCCATGCGCCGCCATTCATGGCGTGCGTCTGCCTGACGCACGCGCCCAAATCGCACAAACAAAAAAGATCATCTAGGGAGCAACCCCATGTCGTGTCCGACCCTACACTGCCTGATCCTGACGGCCGTCATGAGCCTCTCGGCCTTGGCAGCGACCGCCGCGCCGCACCAGGACATCGCACCCATGCCGGCGGAAGCCGTGCAAGCCGTGCGCGACGCGCAGCACGGGCGCCCCGACCCGATGGTCATGGTGTTGGATCGCCATTTGCGGGAAGGTCTGGAGCTGTCTGATCGCGGCGAGCGGGCTGCCGCGAGGTTCGAGCGGGGAAGCATCAATGCACTTGAGGTTCAGACTACCCTCGCCAGCCGCAAAGCCGAAGCCGCCGCCAAACGGCAGGAAATGCTCATCCTGCGCGACGAAGTTCTGTCCCGCCTGGATCGGGAGGCGGAGGCGCTTACTGCGCAAGGGAAGTCTGACGAGGCGTTGCAAGCGATCAAGTTCAAGCAGAAGCTGACCACCCGATTCAATACCATCACTCAGGATCTGGACGATCTTTCCAAGGCCGACAAATCCAACCTCGACGTTCGCGCCAAACGCACTGCCAACCGAATTAAAACTTGGCTCGCCGCGCGACCGGTCGAACCCTTGCCGCAGCCTAACTGGAAACAAGCCGAGCCCATCGCCCCGATCGCGCTGCCGCCCGCCAGGAACGTACCAAGCTTTGTCTCCGATGCGGCCTGGCTGATGCAGCAAAAGGTTGCCAGCCGCGACGGGTTCATCAAGGTCGCACTGCGCGATACCCCCACCGAGGCCACCGCCTGCGGCTACAGCGCAGCTGATCTGGCCGATACCGCCGAAGCGCCTAAGGCGCATCCCGACATCGTCGCATTGGCGAAGCAGCTCGACTACAACCCGGTGCGCATGTTCGAGTGGGTAAATCAGAACATCAAGTTCGAGCCTTACTACGGCTCCATGAAGGGCGGTCTCGGCGCGCTGTGGAGCAAGTCCGGTGGCGCCACCGACCAGGCCAGCCTGCTGGCGGCTTTGCTGCGCGCGTCCAAAATTCCCGTGCGCTATGTGCGCGGCAACATTGCCGTGCTCGATAGCACTGCCCTGGCTGCCGATGGTCGCGGCCCGCGCTGGGTCGGCGCCAAGAGCTACCAAGCCGCCGCCAGCATTCTGGCAAACAATGGTAATCCGTCGGCCGGCACCCTGAGCAACCCCTCCAGCCAGGTGATCGGTGTGCAGCTGGCGCACGTCTGGGTCGAAGCCTGCCTTCCCTATGCTGCCTATCGCGGCACCGCGCTCGACGACTCCGGACACCGCTGGGTTCCGCTCGACCCCTCGTACAAGGATCAGCGATATCAGGCCGGTGTCGCTGTCGATGGTACGTTCGACTTCAATTACTCCAACTGGCTGGCCAGCCGTCTGGATGCCAACGGCAATTACACGCTGCCGCAAGAGGCCTTCGAAGGTGAAGTCGCCACTCACGCTAAAAGCAAATCCCCCAACTACGCCAACACCACGCTGGAAGACGTTCCCTACAAATCCGAAATCAAGCGCCAACGCTTCGATATTCTGCCCATCGTGCCGCCGTATGAGGTGCTGCAATACACCAGCTGGAGCGGGGTGGCGAACGACTCAGCCGAAACCGCCGCATTGCCAGACCGCCACAAATACCGACTGTTGGTCGCAGTTAAAAAATTGAACGACAGCCTGCTTGCGCAAAAAACCCTCAACCTCGCCGAACTGGCCAGCAAACGCCTGACCCTCTCGTTCAAGGGCGCGACCCCCACCGATCAAACCGCCTTCGACACCTGGTTCAACGCCGTCGATCCCGCCGTCAGTCCCACCTGCGCGACCACCGTCAATATGGTGCCCTCGATCAAGCTCGAAGGCGCCGAGCAAACCAGCGAGGCGGGCAGCGGAAACACCCTGCTGTGTTCGAAGGACAACAAGCTGACCCTGACGGTCACCCTGGCCGAGTTGGGTGCCTCCGCGACCCGCGCCAATGCCGCGTACGCCAACATCGGCGCCGCCAACCTGCATGCCCTGCACGCCTACGCCTGGCACACCTCCGACACCTATCTGGCCAAGCGCTCCAATCAACTGCTGACCAATGTGCGCGCCAACAGCAGCAACCCCAACGCCGACCGCGACGGTATCGAAGGCGAGTTCCTCAACATCGCCGCCAGCAAATACAGCCGCTATGTCGCCGACGCCAACCAGCGCGTCGGAGGCTTGTTCGGCGAATCCGGCACCCTCGGAACGAGCCTCGGCCTCACTGCCGCCCAGGTCAAAGTCAACTATCTGTTCGATCTGCCCTATGGCCTGTTCCGCAAGGGCTTTCTGATCGACTGGCCGGGCAACGTCTCCACCAGTACGCGGCTGGATACCCCCAGCACCACCGACAAGCGCGCTTTCAAGCTATCCGGGTTTGCCGCCTCCGCTTATGAAGCCTACATCTGGAACGAAGTCGCCAATCTCGACGCCATTTCCACCACGCGCGGCTTGCAGTTCGCCGACGAGCAGAACATCGACATCCTGCAAATCAACACCAGCACCGACTGGACCAACAACAAGTGCAAGCTCACCAATACCTGTGCCAGTGGCGCGCTCAACACCAACCCGGCAGGTACCAATTACAGCGCTTCGCACGTCAGCCAGATCGAAACGCAATACGTCAACCAGGGCTACAAGCTCACCATCCCACGCCGACTGATTCAGTATCCCGACGCCAGCGGCTGGTTGGGCGCGACCTTCTACGGAGAAAAGTTCGTCACCAGCGGGACATCTTCCGCTTCCTTCCCCATCAACGGCTATTCCGGCGGCGTCACCATCGACCCCGCCGACAGCGGCACCGCTTCATCCGGCGGCAGCGGCACATCCCCCGACGGTTCCTCCTCCGGCGGCTACCCCGTAGGCGACCCTTGGGGCAGCCTCTACAACCCCTCACTGGGCACCGGCATTCTCGCCGACCCGTATGCGCCGACGTTCGCCCAGCAATCCGGCCAGAACGGCTACCAGACTGCGCTCGGCTTCGGCACCGGCACCACCGCCTCCGGCGACCCCGTCAACATGGTCACCGGCAACCTCATCCACTCCGAGCGCGACATCGCCATCAAGGGCCGCGGCGGTCTGCCCATCGTGTTCGAGCGCTGGTACAACAGCAAGGGGGCCAAGGACGGCCCATTGGGCTACGGCTGGACCCACAGCTTCAACCATCAGTTGCGCTTTTACGGCGTCGAATCCGGCGTCGCCAAGCTCTCATGGATCGACGGCACCGGCGGCGAACGCTTCTTCTCCACCCCCAACCACGCGAGCGGCAACATCAACGTTGGCGCGGTCTTTACCGGATCAGCCGGCATCTACGCCACCCTCGAACGCCTCACCGGCGGCACCTACCGCCTGACCGAACGCAGCGGCATGAAATACGTGTTCGAGAGCGTCACCGCCACCGCCACCGACACCAGCCAGAAATCCCGTCTGCTCTCCATCGCCGACAAGAACAGCAACACCCTGACCCTGTCCTACACCGCCGCCACCGGCTGCACCGGCGTTGCCGTCTGCAAGGTCACCGACAGCCTCAACCGCGCGCTCACCTTCACCTACAACGGCGCCCGCATTAGCCAGATCGCCGACTTCAGCGGCCGCACCTGGCAATACGCCTACGACGCCAGCGGCGACCTCATCACGTTCAAGAACCCGCTCGCCGTCGCCGGCAGCCAGAACCCCGTCGCCTATCAGTATTACAGCAGCACGGACGGCAGCAAACTCGCCCACGCCATGAAGCAGTACCAGCTGCCGCGCGGCAACGGCATGAAGTTCGAGTACTACGCCAACGGCCGCGTCTTCCGCCACACCCCGTTCGATACCGCCGGCAGCGCAAAGACCGAGTCCGCCACCACCTTCGCCTGGACCGAATTCCGCCGCGAGGCCATACAGATCGATGCACTCGGCAACGAGCGCCGCTTCCTGTTCGACGCCCAAGGCAACCCCTTGTCCATCACCGACGAAGCCGGCGCCGAGACCCGCTACACCTACGACAGCACCGCCGGCCGTACCCATCTGCGCCTGAGCAAGACCGACCCCATGGGCCTGGTCACCGCCTACGCCTACGACACACTGGGCAACCTCAGCGACGTCACCCTGCCCAGCGCCCGCACCCTGCAGTACCGCGACCACTCCGCCCAGGGCCAGCCCAAACGAACGAAAGACGCCGACGGCAACTGGACATTGAACCGGTATGACGCCGCAGGCAATCTGACCGATGTCATTCGCGTCAAGGCCGGCGTCGTGCCAACAGTCGACACCCAACCCGCCAACGGCGACATCGTCGCCTGGACCCAGGTCGCCTCGGACAGCGTCGGCAACCCGGTCAAGACCCGTTCCTTGCGCGACTGGGCCAGCGCGGTGCTGGGCGACGCCAACACTGGCACTGGCCCCAGCCTCGAAACCGCTTGGGACACCAACAAACTCAACCGCGTCAGCCTCACCCGCCGCGGCGACACCGACGGCACCCCGGCCAGCCTGGAGACCGACACCTACACCGACTTCCAGCACGACAGCCTCGGCCGCACCACGCGCGGCGCAGATTCAAATTGGTATGCCGCCGACAGCGCCTACGACCCCCTCGACCGTCCCCTCAAATCCCCCGACGGCCGCGGCCACCAGTGGGACACCGTCTACGACCCCAACGGCAACCCGCTCATGGTCGGTCTCACCGTTGACGGCAGCTATCTCGACGGCTACTACGCCGCCTGGGACGACCTCGACCGGCTGGAACGTCGCGTCGACTACGCCGGCAACGCCAGCCTCACGCAATACAACGCCCTCGGCCAGGTCAGCCAGATCACCGAAGCCGACGGCTACACAATCGGCTTCGACCGCGACCCCATGGGACGGATCACCGGCGCCTACAACCAGGAAGGGCACCGCGTCAGCCTGAGTCTGGACGCCGACGGCAAACCGAGGAGCAGCACCGACCCCAACAACCTCACCACGAAGCATGAGTACTACCACGCCAGCGAAGACGGCCGTCTCAAGAAATCCACCTTGCCCACGGTAGCCGGGCAAACCAATGGCCGCGCGGTCGAAGTCGCCAGCTACGACGGCCATGGCCGTCCCACCAAACTCAACGCCCTCGCCGCCGACGGCACGATCCGCGATAGCTATCGCTTCTATGACGAACTCGGACGCCTGACCCGCGAAGTCGGCCCGCAAACCAGCGCCACCGACACCAGCCGCCCGGTCAGCTGCTACGTCTACACCGTGCTGTCCGACGTGAAAGAAATCTGGGCCGGCAGCACCACCGACACCACGGCCAAGGTTTGCAACCTAGGAGATGCAAGTCTCAAGAAACAAGTTGCAAGAACCTACGACGACTTCGGCCGCAAGCTCAGCGAGACCGATCAAAACGGCAAGGTCTGGAAATGGACCTGGAACGTTCACAACCAGCTCGTATCCAGCCAGACCCCTACCCAGATCGCCGCCGGGCAGAGCACCACCTACGCCTATGGCGCAAAAGGTGCAGCAGGCGAAACCCAGGGCCAGCTCAAATCCCGCAGCGTGCCGGGAACCAACGGCCAGACCGCGCTCTACACCCGGGACGCACTCGGCCTCGTCACCAAAGCCGAAACCAAAAGTAGCAGCAACGCAACCGTCGTCGCCTACGATTACGCCTACGACCCCGCCAAACGACTTGCCACCGTCACCGACTCAAGAGGCGGCAAGCAACTCAGCTACACCTGGACCCCCGGCGGAAGACTGGCAAGAGTCGAAGACAGCGACGGCCACAGCGCCAGTCTCAGCTACGACGCCACCGGGCGGCTGGCCAGCGTCACCGCCCCCAACAACGAGACCATCGCCTTCACCTATGACGCCGGCGGCCGGCTGGTCGAACAGCGCCTGAACGGCGGCCAAAGAACCACCCAAAGCTGGTTCGAGGACGGCGGCCTCAAGCAGAAACAGAACCTGTTCAACACCACGGTTCTCTCCAGCCACCTCTACAGCCTGGATCAACAAGGAAGACGCGCGGGCCAGACCGAGATCGTCAGCGGAACGACCAAGACCTGGAGCTACCTCTACGACAATCTCGACCGCCTCACCACGGCGAGCGACGGCACCGCCGAGACCTACGGCTACGACATCTACGGCAACAGAAGGAGCAAGACCAAGGGAAGCACCACCACCGCCTATCTCTTTGATGCCGCCCACCAGCTGAGCGAAGTCAGAAGCGGATCGGACACCGGATCGCTCATCGGCGCAGCCATCCACGACGCCGACGGGCACATGGTCAAGCTGTGCGAAGTATCAAGCGGCGGCACCATCACCCAACCCACGGGCGACTGCACCGCCTCGGGCACCGGCGCTACTACCCTCGCGCTGGTGTGGAACGCGCTCGACCATCTCAATACCGCCACAAGAACCGGAGCCAATGCCATCGCCGAGAGCTACCAGTACGACGACAGCGGACGGCGGATACAAAAGGTCAGCGGAGCCACCACCACCAGCTACCTCTACGATGGCGACGCCATTCACGCCGAGTGGAACGGCAGCATCAGCGGCAATCCGGCGGCGGCCTACGTCCATGGCGCAGGGATCGACGAACCGCTGCTGCGGCTGACCGGCACCACCAACGGACCGGGCGCGACGCAGGCGGCTTACATGCAGGACGGACTCGGAAGTGTGGTCGGCCTGGCCAACACCGCCGGCACGCTCACCGCAAACCAGCGCTTCGATGCGTGGGGCAACAAGACCACGAGCAGCGGCACGATTCCGCAGTACGGCTATACCGGACGGGAGCCGGATGCGACGGGGATGACGTTCTATCGCAATCGCTATTACCACCCAGGACTCGGTCGCTTCGCCTCACGCGATCCGATGGGGATGGCTGATAGTGTGAGTCCGTATGCGTATGTGGGGAATGCCCCGACGAACCTGATTGACCCGATGGGCTTGCTGGCGCAATTGACAGGCACGCCGATGAATGCGGCGTACTGGGGGATGCTGGCTGATGCGAGTTTCAACAACCCCGGTACGATGACGGATGTGCGCGGCGGCGGCAACGGCGGGACGTTCACGCCAGGACAACAGCGGCTTCCAAGCATCACTGGCTCACAGGCGTTGGACGCCCTTCAGCTTGGATTGGATGTTGCCGGTCTGACCGAGCCCTTCGGCTTCGCCGCCGATCTGGTCAATTCGGGTATCTCTTACGGCAGGGGTGATACGGTCGGCGGGTCGCTGTCGCTGGGGGCGGCTGTGCCGTTCATCGGGGCTGCGGCTACTGTTGGGAAGTTCGGGGCGAAGGGTGCGGATGCGGTTGGTGGAGCGTACAAGGATGTCAAAGGAATAGCGGGAAATCACGCGCATCACACTCCTGCTAATTCAGCTAGCCCACTTTCAAAGTCAGATGGTCCATGTATATCGATGTGCGAGGCGGATCATAAAATGACAGCCAGCTTTGGTAGTTCAAAGGAAGCTCGTGCGTACCGTGAGCAACAAAAAAACTTAATTGAGCAAGGACGATTCAGGGAAGCTCAACAAATGGACATAACAGACATACAGTCAAAATTTGGTGGTAAATATGATGAAGCTATCAAACAAATGTTGGACTACACAAAGTATCTTGGGTATTGAGAAATGAATGCAGAAATCAAACCGCTACAGGGTTTTGAAAAATTAAAATTTGGCACACAAATTGACTTGGTGCGTGAAAGTCTTGGTGTCGCATACAAAACATTCAAGCGAACCTCTTCAGCAGAGATGCCATGTGACTTTTTCGAATCCTTGGGTATTTTTACTTATTACAAGACCACTGGAGTTTTAGAAGCGATTGAGTTCGTCAGCCCTGCAAGACCATTCTATGGTGGCGTAAGTCTCCTCGAAGCAGGCGTCGATGAAATAATAAAAACTCTCATGGAACACGATTCGGATATCGAAGAGACTAATGATGGTTTGACGTCATATAAACTGGGCATCGGTATCTATGCGCCAGACGCGGATGAGAACCCAAATCTGCCGCCTGAAAGCGTAATAGCTTTTGCAAAAGATTATTACGATTAGCCCGCGTATCGCGGGTGACCGCTTTCACTTGGGCGTTCATGGGTTGATATCATCAAAGCAGCCGTCCGCGTTGCCCAATACAAGCCAGTGTCTGGTATGAAGTGCTTATCTCAAAGACACAGGACAAATTTAACCCAAACACTGTCTCGCCCACTGTCTTCTCAGGGTACACACCTAGTCATGAGAAGCCGTCGTTCAGCTTGAGTGTCTATTCAACGACCGGTGTGCCGCGCATAGCAGACCTGGCTTGCTCAGAACATCACCGGCAGCTTAGGCCGACAATCCGCCGGCCGGGGCTAGCACGCTTACCGTCTCTTTCTCGGCCATACCGGTCACTTGAATACTGCTACTAACAACCCTCGAATGTCTGCTTTAAGGACTGACTCCAAATTTGCGCTGCCGGCCATTCTGATGTTCCGACTGGTTTTCTGCCTAAAGTACAGGAAGCCGGCACTGAAATACGTGTCCAAGAAATCCCCAAAACAATACGCTGAGCATTTGCATAAGCTGAGTAAAGGGCAAACTTCACCTGTTCAACTAAACTGCATACAATAGCAATTACAGAGAATTCGTCCATGCAACACACGTTTTGGCTGCGAATATTTGTATTAACGGGATGTGTTGTTTGCAATCACGCGCAGGCGGCCTGCACAGCCCCCGTTCTGCTATCTCCTGCGCAGACTGAAGTCAGCGAAGCGTCCCCGCGCTTCGAATGGATGCCCGTTGGCAACGTTCACCATTACCTGGTATGGCTGGAAAGCCGCGTTCCTGAAGGACGGGTATTGCTGACCGAAGAGTTTCAAACCAGCACGACTTATCTGATCCCGCCGCGTCCGCTGACCAGCGGCAAAGCCACGGTCAGGATACGGGTAACTGCGGTATGCAATGACAGTACCCAGACAGCCGTGTCGGCGCGGTTCAGGATTGATGAAGATCAGGCATGCCGGCTCAAAGTGTCACCCATAGTCGAACCAGATAGCGGCCAATGGAAGCTGCGTTGGGAAACGCTACCGTTGGCCCAGCGTTATGAAGTTCGTGCGCATGCCAGCGAGGACGGAAAACCGGTGTTCACGCGCGAAAGCGACGGGGCCGCAACAAAAGTTGGCCGGCTGGAGCCAGGCGTGTGGATGCTTGCGGTGCAACCCGTATGCAAGGGGTTGAAGGGCATCAGCAGCTGGGTGGCCGTCGAAAATCCCCCCATCGAAATCCATTGATGCACGCTATTCGCCTTGCGTTTTCCTCGGCGCGCGTTTCAGCACCACCTTGCCAATCTGGCGCCCGAGCGTGAGGCCAGCATCGTTGTCAAACCGATAGTGAATGCCGCCATATAATCGGGACATGGCAGCTTCTTCTGCCCAAGCGTCTATCTGGCGCGCATCCAGGGGAAACGTGTGCTTCAATACTTCCGCCGCTGCGCCAGAAACTGTCGCGTGGCCCGAGACATAGCTAGGATGTGGCGGAGTGACCAAATAGGGCGTGAAAGTTTTGTCCAATTTTTCTTGAATCGTTGTTGCAGGGCGCTGCACCCACCAAGTGTATTTCGCGTGCCAGCAGGCGATGGAAGCATCCAGCATCGCGACGTTGAGCGTGGAAAGCAGACGTAATCGCTCCTGCTCCGAGAGTTTGTGACGCGTGGCCAGCTCTCGCGCCTTGCTGTTCCATACACCGGGTGGCGTGACCGATCCCTGATCCAGATGCCAAGCCTCCGCAATCTGCTTTTGTTCCGGTGTCAGATTACGGCTGACTTCCAGAACTTCTTTGGCCGCAAGTAGGAATGCCTCCGAGTCAGGTGCGGGTGGGTGCAAGGGCTGAAACTCTCCGCCGTTTTTAAAGAGCCAGGTTTGCCATGCGCCAGCCAGCGGCTCCTGTGGATGTGCCGACTCCAGAGGCGGTACGCCTTGCCATATTCCAGGCTTTACTGCGGGGCGAGTTCGCGCATCCCATACCTCGTCGGCCCCGTCGTTTAGAGCGCGCAGAATCGCCAAGCGGGCGACACCGAGTCCAACCGATGCGCCCCGCGCAATATCACGCGCTTGTCCGGGCTGGCTTGCGGTCAATGTGACCAGCGTCAATTCGCGCATGGCTTCGAACCGTCCTGCGGACTCTAATGGAAAAAAATGCGCGAGCATGACTGACGCCGCAACGTGGGTCGCAGCGGATTGCGCGGCTTGCTTGAGCCCAAGCGTTTCGGCACGCAAACCGGCATCGTCCATTGCTACCTGTAGCAGGCTCAGCGCACGAACAGCCCGCAACGGGTTCACACGATATTTGGTGATCAGTTGGGTTGCTTCTTCATTCCATCGCTCAGTCGCGGACTGATTTGTCCGGGATGTTATCGATCCAAAAGCCGTGGTGTGTTGAGCGCCAGAGGTGGGTGGGATGCCATGAGACTCGGTAATTTCAGGAGTGAGTTTTCCAGTTCCCGGCAGCCAATAGGCGGTTGCGGAAAAGCCGCTCGCCATCGGTAAAAAAAGAAAAACAGAAAACAGTAATTGGGCGCAAGAAGGTGTCATCAATTGAGTCCGTCCGGAACAAAGAAAAAGAAGCAGTGACTGAAAATATTTTCGAGCCAAGCTTGCTAGCGTAAAGAGAACGTGATTATGATTCGCCGGCAGCGTGTCGAGCGCGGCCAAATAAAAAATCAATTTGCGTGGCTTTGCCATAGCGAATGAGAAAAGCGGAAAAACTAAAAAAGGGGTTCGCAAGAACCGAAAATTAACGCCAACCCATCTGGGAGGTAAGTTGGCCGCTGTCTCATTCTGGGCGCGATTCGCACGCGTCATAACGATCCTGTTGCTGCCGCTGGCGGCCAGCGCATTGCTGGCCGCCGAGCAAAGTTACGACTACGACGCACTGGGTCGGCTCGTACGTTCAACCACGAGCGGCAATAGTGTCGAATACCGTTACGATCCGGCGGGTAATCTGCTGGAGGTCACGGGCAACCAGCCGGTTGCTGCACCCGTCGTCACCACCGTTACACCCAATTCGCTACGTCGCGGGCAAAGCACACAAATTACCCTGAGTGGTAGCGGATTGGCGTACGCCAGCGTCGTTGCCCCATCCTCCGTATTAACCATCAGCGGCATCAATGCGCAGTCCACAACGCTTACCTTTAATCTGACGGTGGCAGACAATGCGCAGCTGGGCTCGCATACGTTCACCGTTTCCAATTCGGCTGGTAACGCGAATTTCGTTTTCAGCGTCAATTCCAATTTGCCCACGCTGTCGGTGGTGCCACTGCCACTGGCAGTGGCACCGGATAACGTGCCGCGCAGCTTCAGTATCACGCTCTCCAATACCGACATCGTCGCACATACGGTCAATCTGGCCACTACAAACGCGGCTATCGCCACCGTCAGCCCAGCCTCATTGTCCATCGCGCCGGGTCAGACCAGCGTGCTGGCCAGCCTCACCGGTGTATCAGGTGGTTCGACTACGCTGACGTTGAGTTCGCCGACCTTGCAAACCGTGGCCGCGCCGGTGTTCGTTACAGCGGAATTTGCCGGCATCAACACCAGTAACGCACCTCTGGTCGGTGTCGTGCTGGAAAAACCGCCCGCGCCGCCTGTATCGCAAACCATCCAGCTGGCGACGAACGCCGACGTTGGCGTGGTTGTGGGTGGACATCTGCGCGACATTGCGCCCAAAGCTGTGCCGCGCGGCGCAAGCGAAACACTCACATTGTTTGGAAACGGGCTGACTACAGCGACAGCGGTGAGTTTGAACCCGGCCGATGGCGTGACGCTCGGCAGCCTGACAGCTGCGCCCGATGGCTTGTCTGCGACGCTGGCCATTACAGTAGCGAATGATGCACCGGCCACGCTGCGCCAGCTTATCGTGTCCGATGGTGCCGGGAATCGCTTTCCAGCGGCGCGCGCCGATTCGGATCGCCTGCTGATCGCCTATTCCGCACCCGTAGTGGAATCGATCACGCCCGTATACGGCACGGTCGGCACACCTGTCAGCGTCACCTTGCGTGGTCGCAACCTGCAACAAGGCAAAGTTCAGCTTAGTCCTGGAACCGGTATCCAGGTGGATGGCGCACCCGTGATCAGCGCCGACGGTACGGCGATGACGTTCAATCTGGGCGTCGGCTCCTTCACTTCGCTGGGCGAGCATCTGGTTATGGTCACTACGCCGGGTGGCACGAGTGCAAACGTCATCGGTCCGCAAAACACGTTCACTATCGTCACTGCCATGAACGAAACCATCGGGCCGATTTCCGCGCCGCAGGTCGGTGTTGTCTTGCAAGCCGACTCATCGCCATCGAGTCAGGCCTATGGTTTGAACGCGTCGCCAGTCGGCATTGCGCTGGGTCCGGTCGTAACCGATGTCGCACCGCGCGCGGGCATCATTGGCGAAACGGTCGGTCTCACGCTGCAAGGGCAGGAGCTGGCAGGTGTCACCGCATTGAGTTTTACACCGGCAGATGGCATCACCGTGCAATCGCTGACGCCTGCCGCCGATGGCAGATCGGTTGTCGCCAGCCTTGCTATCGACATCAATGCGCCCAAAACGATACGCACCGTCAAGGCGCTGGCAGGGACAGTGGCGATTCCGTTCAGCGATGCGCGCCAGTCGCAGTTCCAGGTTACCGCGCCGCTGCCGCGTATCGACTCAGTAACGCCTGTCAATCTGGCAGTCGGTACGGGTCCGGTCACGCTGACGGTGCGCGGGGTTAACTTCAAGGATGCATCATTGGTATCCGTGTTGCCGGCAGGTGGTCTCACCATCAGTCAGCCGCCGGTCGTCAATGCGGATGCGACCGAAATCAGCGTCAATGTCACCCTGGCTGCAAATGCCGCCACCGGCCAGCGCATCGTAAGCGTCACCACCCCTGCCGGGGTCACGGATAACGCGGCAACGCCCGCCAATACCCTCAATATTGTGAACACCCTGGGCGACGCCATTACCCCCATTCAGGCACCCGCGCTCGGCGTGGTTGTGCTGGATGGCACACCGCCGCCCACTGTTGACAGCCTGCTGGCGTCGCCGAACGTCGGCGTGATATTGCAAGCAGATGCGCCGCCACCCGTCACGCAAGATATCTTCCTTGGCACCAGTCGGCTGGGCGTTGTGCTCGGTCCGGTGGCCAAGACCTTGCAAGCCACACCGTTAAGCCCCGGCGTCAGCGGCACACTCACTGTGAGCGGCGTGGGTCTGGATACGGTCACCGCCGTGTCTGTCAGCCCGGCAACCGGCATCACCTTGGGCGCACCGACGATTCAAGCTGATGGCCTGTCGCTGTCCGTGCCCGTCACCCTGGCAGCCAATGTGCCCGCGGGCATCAAGGAACTGATGTTGAGTAATGGCACAACGTCGGTGCTGTTCATCGAAGCAGCGGCTTCGCATTTCATCGTGGCCACCGGCGAGCCGCACATCGATTCCGTCAGCCCCATCCTCGCGCGTCTGGGCGACAGCCTCACCCTCACTGTGCGCGGGACCCACCTCAATCACGCTAGCGTGCTGATCGAGCCCTTAGCCGGTGTGGTGCTCGGCAGCGCTCCGGTCATCAATGCCGACGGCACCGAACTGACTCTTGGCGTCTATGTGCAAACCGACGCCGCGCTGGGCGGACGCGTCATTCGAGTGCAGACGCCTGGAGGCATCAGCACGGACCAGGCTGAGCCCGCCAATACCTTCACGGTGTTCCCGCCATGACGACAAGAACGCAACGAACGCGGGCCAGCCCGGGATGGGCTGGCCCGCACCACGAACATAGCGGGGTGCCGCTACAAGGCGGCAAACCAGGACGCGCTAAATCAGATCAAGCAAAAGAAAGGAAGCACACCATGACGAACTTCACCATGTCCCACTTCAAACTGGGCACCCTCATCGGCGCCTTGAGCCTTGCCGGCTTAACCTTGCCCGCATTTGCCTACGACAGCGGCAGTACCGGCATCGACGGTGCGTTTAGCCCCACCGTCAACACCGAGCTGCAGATTCCAGAATCCGGTGTGTTCAACTTCACCACCGTCAACATCCCAACTGGCGTTACCGTTACGTTCAAGAAGAACACGACCAATACGCCGGTGGTAGTGCTGGCGTCGGGCAATGTGACGGTGGCCGGGGCAATCAACCTCAATGCCACGAATTCCACGCATGTGGGGGCATCGGGCGACGGCAATCTCGGCGATGACGGCTTGCCGGGAATAGGTGGACCGGGTGGCTACGATGGTGGGCGCGGCGGGGCTGTCAATAAAGGGGATGGCGGTGCGGGACTTGGCCCGGGAGCTGGTGGTGCCGGTAAGTATTTTTATTACGGCAATTATTACAATTATTATTTGGGCGGCGGTGGAGGTGGTTTCAACGGAGCAGGGGGAAGCCAGCCGCAGTATTCCAGTGGCGGGGGCTGGGCTGTGGGCGCTGGCGGAACAGGTTATGGATCGAGTCAGTTGTTGCCCTTGCTTGGTGGCTCAGGCGGCGGTGGTGGCACCGGTGGTTTAAGCTTCACGGGATCAGGTGGGGGTGGTGGTGGTGGTGCAATTCTTATTGCCTCGTCTGGCACAGTGAACATTTCGGGTTCCATGACGGCTAATGGAGGTAAATCTGGCTCGTCCAGCGGCGCGGGCTGCGGTGGCCGGGGTGGTTATGGCAGTGGTGGGGCCATCAGAATTGTGGCAACAGCCATCAGTGGTAATGGTGCGATCGCCGCAACCGCTTTGAATAATACATCGCCGTACTATTACGAGTCACCTTCTTGTCAAAATGGCACAGAACAACCTTACTACGGTGGTACGGGGGCTGCAGGCCGCATTCGCCTCGAAGCAGAAACCTTTTCCCGAACAGCAGTTAGCGATCCTGCGCATTCCTTCGGCTCGCCCACCAGCGCCTTCGTCGCAGGCCTTCCCACGCTGCGCATCACCAGCGTAGCGGGTGTAGCTGCGCCCGCCAGCCCCACAGGCAACGCAGACATCACCCTGCCGACCACCACGCCGAATCCTGTAACGGTCGAATTCGCAACCACCGGCGTGCCGGTCGGCAATACGGTGACGCTCCGCGTGACTCCGGCATATGGCGATGCCGTCACGGTGGTGAGTCCAGCAGTTACCGGTACCAGCTCAGCGGGCACGGCCAGCGTCAGCGTCACGCTGCCCACCGGCCCCAGCGTGCTGTCGGCTTCCACCACTTACACCATCGTCACGGCTATGGGTGAAGCGCTATCCATTTACGCCCAGGGCGAGACGGTGGAGAAAGTGCGATTGTCCGCCACGATGAATGGCCCGACGCTGGTCACGCTGATCACCGTATCCGGCAAGGAGTACGGTGCACCGCATGCTGCGCTGGCGATGATCGGCGGGTAAGTAGTCCAACCAAACCAGTCAGCGAGGGGTGTACGACGAAGCAATCCGGCAGATGTTTATTTGCTGGGATGGATTGGCTCGCGGGTTGGATGCGCTTCAGGCTTACATCCTGACGCGCGCTCGCTGTGACGAAACAAAAAAATCAGCGTTAACAGACAGCGCTGCGTTAATTACAGCGCAGTGAGAACAACTAAGGCAGGAAACATGATGGTTGCTAAAGCGAATAGGGAAACGATCGGGCATGCAGCAGGCTGGGCACGCAGGCTATTTGCGTTGTTCACCGTCCTGCTGTCCCTGTTCGCCTTGCTGCTGCCGTCCGTTGCACGAGCAGATTTCCGCCAGCCCAGCGTGCCTATCGCTGTCGTTGGCCCGGTGACCGTCAGTGTCCCCAGCGCCGGCCAGGTTGAAAAAGTTGTCACGTTTACCCCATCCGCAGGTGTCCTGGCCCCGTTCACCCTCGTCGTCCAGAACGGCGTCGGCCTCACCACCCCGCGCGTCGCCGAAGGCACGATCTGGCTCGACGACGTCCAGGTTGCTGGCCTTAACGACTTCCGCAAAGGCGTCACCGGCTTCACCCGCAACGTCGAGGCGACTGCTGGACCGCACACGCTCAAAGTCGTTCTGCGCGGCCGCGCCAACAGCGGCATCCGCCTGACCTTGTTAGGCCGCAAACTGCTGCCGATTCCGGTTGCCGCGGCCCCCTCGCCACTGGAAGTGGCCGTCAACGCTACTGCAAAAGTCGCGGTCACCCTCAGCCCAGCGCCTACCAGCTCGGGTAACCTCAAGGCGTTTTCGCTCAATCCGTTTAAAGCCACTGTACCGCTACTAATTCCCTTTGCGGCCGGCCAGACCGAGGTGCTCGTCCCGGTTAGAGGTCGCAGCGCAGGCACGGCCAAAGTCACCGTGCTGCTCAACCTCAGAACCCTTACAATCCCGGTTAATGTCGTTCCGGCGGGCGCCAAGGTCGCCAGCCTCACCCCGCCGCTAGCCACGTTCAACACTGGTGGCCAGGCCACCGTGATCGTCGCCCTGCACGCCGTGCAACCCAGTGCCGTCAGCGTTGCCCTTAGCAGTTCACCCACGGGTCGGGTGTCTCATCCCGCCAGCGTTAGCGTCCCCGCTGGCGCGACACAAGCCAGCTTTACGATCCAGGGTCTTGCCGCAGGCAGTGGCCAGCTTACAGCCTCGGTCAATGGCTCTTTTGCCACCAGCCAGTTCAGCGTCCTGGCCGAGCCGCCAGGCGTCGCTGCGCTTCTGCCCGTCACCAGCCAGATTGCGCAAGGCGCCTCGGCTAGCCTCACCCTTAGCCTGACCGAAACGGTAAGCGTCAACACCGCTGTCAACCTGACGGCCGCGCCCGCCGGTATCGTCGCCATCCCTGCCAGCGTCACCGTGCCCGCAGGCGCAAGCCAGACTCAGGTGCCGCTACAGGGCCAGACACTCGGCACGGCCAGCGTCCGCGCCGAACTCAATGGCACCACGGCCGAAGCCGCCGTGCAGGTGACCTCACCGCCGGTGGAAGTCGCCGAGCTGCTACCGCCCAGTCTCGAATTGGTCAACGGTGCCCAGGGTAGCTTCACGCTCAGACTCAACGCTACGCAGACCGAAGCCGTTGACGTCGAACTCATGGCCAGTCCAGGCAGCATCGTCTCGGTTCCGGCCAGCGTCACTGTGCCCGCAGGCGCGCTCGAAACCAGCTTCCAGGTACAAGCCGTGGCTATCGGCCAGGCACAACTCACCGCCAGTCTTAACGGCAAGAGCAAAGCGGTCACGGTCAACGTTATCCCTGAACCGCTTGCACTGGTTTCCCTGCTGCCTGCCGACCTCGCCCTGCAACCCGGTGCCGTGGGCAGCCTCACGCTGACCGTCAACGCCGCTCAGCCGCAGGCCGAGAGCCTGGCGCTCGCCGCCAGCCCCGCCGACATCGTGCAGTTGCCCGCCAGTGTCACGCTACCCGCCGGGCAGACCAGCGTTCAAGTGCCGGTCACAGCACTCGTCGAAGGGCAGGTCACGATTACCGCCAGCGCCAACAACAGCGACGTATCCACCTTGGTGTCGGTCACCCCGCCGCCGCCGGTCGTGGCCGCACTTACTCCGGTTAACGCCAGCACCCCCAAGGGTCGCCCAGTTAGCCTGGCTGTTAAGCTCGACCGCGTCCCCAGCCAGCCGCAAACCGTTGTCCTCGCCAGCAGCGCTGCGGACGTCGCCAGTGTGCCCGCCAGCGTCACCGTGCCCGCAGGGACGAACGAAGCTGTCTTCGCCGTCACCGCCGCCGAAGAAGGGCAGGCGCAGATTAGCGCCAGCCTCAATGGCGCAAGCGCCCAGGCCAGCCTCACGGTTACCCCTGCCGAAGTCGTCGCCATTGCGCTGTCGCCCATCGACCACACCGCTTATATTGGCGACCGCGTACCCTACAGTGCCAACGCCACCTACACCGACGCCAGCCAGCGCGATGTCACCAACGAAGCCCAGTGGTCATCCGGAAATGAAACCGTCGCCACCGTCGACGCCACCGGCCATGCCGACGCCATCGCCATCGGCAGCACCCAGATTGCCGCCGCCGCCCTGAATAGCGCGGGTCAAGCCAGCGCCACCCAGGCCACCTCGTTCACGGTGTTGACCCCGCCCGCCCTGAGCCTCGCCGCCACTAAAACCACTCTCAAGGAAGGCGAGTCCGTCAGCGTCAGCGTCACCTCAGCTGTCGCGGCGGACGATCTCGGCCTGGAAATCAGCGTTTCCGGCGGCGGCGCCGGCGGCCTGCAAATCCCGGCCAGTGTCACAATTCCTGCCGGGCAGACCAGCGCAAGCTTCATTGTCACAGGACAATCCATCGGTCAATACAGCCTCACCGTCAGTGCCCCGCGCCGCAGCAGTGCCAGCCTTGATTTCACTATTGTCTCTGCCCTGGATATCAGCATTACCGGCATCAGCCCCACTAGCGGCGAACCCGGCAGCGTGGTCACTATCCAGGGCAGCGGCTTTGATCCTGTTCCCGCCAACAACACTGTCATCTTCTTTGGCAACGCCACTGCACCGGTCATCGAGGCAAGCGCAACCACGCTCAAAGTCAAAGTCCCCGCCACCGCGCAAACCGGCGCGATCACACTGACCACGTCTAAAGGCACCGTAACAAGCCCTGTCTTCACCGTCATCCGTCAGCAGGATTTCGCGCTCACCGCCAGCCCCGCCAGTCAGGTGTTGCTTACCAGCGGCCAGGCCGTCTACAGCCTCGCCCTGTCCAGCCTCGGTCTGCAAAACTTCACCGGCCTCGCCAGCCTCAAAGTCAGCGGCCTGCCCGCAGGCGTCACCGCCAAATTCAGCCCGACCAATCTCGCCCTCAACCAGGCCGGCAGCCTCATCCTCACCGCCGCATCCAATGCCAGCATCGGCAGCGCCACGATCACCGTAGAAGCCACCGCCCTAGTCTCCGGCGTCGCGCAAACCCGCACCGCGCAAGCCACCGTCAATGTCCAGTCCGCCGTCGGCGTCACCGGCGTCAAAGGCCGCTTCGTCACCCCCGAAGGCCTCGGCATCGCCGGCGTGCGCGTCAACGTCGACGCCAACCAAACGATCTCCGACAGCGCCGGCAACTTCCTCCTCACCGGCTTGCCCGCCGGTAAAGTGACGCTCAGGATGGACGCCACCCCCGCGCACCCGCTGTACCCCATCTGGCCCGCCATCGTTACGCTGGAAACCGGCAAGCTCACCGTATTGCCCGACTGGCCGATCATCCCGCCGCCCGCCGACGACAAGTTCACCCCCATTGCCAACGCCGCGCAGGATCAGTCCATCACCGATGCGCGCTATCCCGGCGTCGCCATCACGCTCCCCGCCGGTGTCACCATCACCGGCTGGGACGGTGTCATTAAAAGCCGCATGGCGGTCGAACGCGTCCAGCCCGACAAGCTCGGCGTGCCCATGCCGCCCGTGCCCACCAAAGAGCACTACCAGCTCTATTTCGGCACCCCCATGGGCGGCGTCCCCAGCCAGTCCATCCCCGTCACCCTGCCCAACGTCGCCGAACTCGAACCCGGCGCCAAAGGCGAAATCTGGTACTTCGATGGCAGCCCCATGGGCGGCGTCGGCGAATGGAAACTCGCCGGCAGTGGCACCGTTTCCGCCGACGGCGCCACCATCACCACCGATCCCGGCCAGGGCATCCCGCGCTTCTGCGGCAAATGCGGCCTGTTCGCCGAAGCCTGCCCGCCGATCCCCGAAGGCCCGCCGGCTCCCGATCCGTGCCCCGACGGGGGCTGTTGCGATGGCGCCAGCCCCGAACCAATCGAGTACTACTCCGGCCACGAGAAACCCAGCATCGGCGGCCTCGCGTGTGGCGGCCGTACTCCCATCGCCGCCGGCCTCTCGTACAGCCCGGTCGATGCCTTCCAGTTGCGTTCCGGCCTCGAAGGCGCCGTCGGCCAGGGCTGGGTGCTCGACTACGACATCGTCCTTGCCCACCGCAGCAGCGCGAGCAAACGCATCCTCCTGCCGCCCAACGTCCGCATCGACTTCACCCAGCAGCCCGACGGCAGCTACGCCACCAGCTCGCCCGCCTATGCAGGCGCCGTCCTGCATCTGGCCACCGGCGGCAGCGACGTCTGGGAACTCACTCGCCGTGACGGCAGCGTCTGGCGCTTCGGGCAAAGCGACCTCGGCAACCTTGCCGCGTCCTTCCTCACCGAAATCGTCGACCCTCAGGGCAACGCCACACAGGTCACCCGCCGCAGCGACCACAAGATCACCGCCGTAGGCAGCAGCGAGCGCGCCCATACCTACCACTACGGCAGCAACGGCCTGGTCGACAGCATCACCGACCCCGCCGGCCGCAGCATGGGCTTCACCTACAACGCCCAGCGCAGGATCGAAACCGCCACCGACGCCGATGGCAAGACCACCGCCTACACCTACGTAGACGACAACGAGTTCCCGGCCAGCCCAGTCTGCACCCAGGGCACCGACGGCCTCAGAATCAAGACCATCACCTATCCTGGCATCGCCACGATCACCGAGAACTTCCACGGCAGCAGCCGTCGTGTCCTCAAACAAACCAGCCGCTTGGGCGAAACCCGCTTTGCCTACATCGTCACCGGCGCCTGCATAACCCACGTCAGCACCCCCGGCACCATCTGCACCGCCAACTGTCCGCAGGAAGACAGCTGGGACAACTACCAGGCTGGCTGGCGTTTCCACGGCGGCCAGG